>ERZ772872.198-NODE-198-length-63285-cov-9.005599_pt1 | contig 63285 bp, 70 predicted proteins | sample MGYA00512132_ERZ772872 | MGnify/ENA primary metagenome ERZ772872 (study PRJEB29015, sample SAMEA2737724) | human gut metagenome | biome: human gut; feature: human-associated habitat; material: faeces | place: China | collected 2012 ...
GGTAGTGGGGCTGCAAGAAGTATATGAATAGAATATGAAGCACTTTACAGACGGCTTTAAACGACGTCTCTATTGCCGGTTGACTTCATTCAGCCGGGTCTGTAAATGTTTTTGCGCATTTGTTTTGAAACCACCTTGTTAACAGGCCCAACTATTGTTGGTACCATATGCTCAAGCAGAGGTAAAAAAAGTTCCCTCCGCCAAGAGGGAACTATACTTATTTACTGACAGGTGCTACGTGCCATCATGGAAGGAGAAGACGAACCCCACATCCGAAAAGCTTTACAGCAGAAGAATGATAGAGTTAACGCATGTTGTACTACGATTTAAAAGAATCAAGGTATTTCATAATTGTTGAAATTGTAAGACTTGCTTTGATTCTTCGGCAATAGAACCTATAATTACCATGCCGGGCAAGGTCGGAGAGCGCGTTAACAAGAGCGCAATCCCCCACAAGATCCTCGCACCAGTACTCTTGGCCAGAAACAATAATGCTGTCAATATCAAACTTTGCAAGACAATCTTGCAAGTAAGTGTGATTACGAAAACTGAAATTACTAACGCAGATATTATCGTTGTGTACAATTAATATTGAATGACCGCCTTGTACTCCGCGAATGTTTAACACATAATTGGGTATGTTGTTTTGATGAAACAAGCTGCTAGCAATTATTGCAGTATCTAGGCACGTTCCGTACTGCATAGAAAGAAAATCCTCTGCGGTAAACCTGTAGTTAAAAGAATGATACTGCTTCCAATATGGCTTTGCTGAGTATAGACGTTTCCAAAGTGATGTGGAAATTGCTTTATCATTAAGAAGCCTATCATTGGCTTTTATCAAAGCAATATCTTGAATACGTCGCTCCTTGTTAGAAAAAGAAAAGAAACGTGTATTACACGATGCATGCTCGTCTGGTGTAACAGAGTGATCATGCATTGTTAACAATAGTTGTATATACCCCTTTTCAATTCTACTGAGCGATTTTGCACACGCCAAAACTGGAATCGATCTAATACTTTGCTTGTGATTCATTACAGTATGATTACTAAGTTGATTAACTAATTCCTGCTTGCAAGACAGGTCATTCAAAAAATGAACATCATCAGAGAGTAATGTATTTGTTTTTTCACTCGACAAAGGTCTTAAATATAGGTCAAATAATATACGTTCATTCATGGCAATCAATTATAAACCTAATTCTAGAATTATGGCTCCCGGAATGCTGCTTTTATGATTAACAAGGATTATCAATGCACCATTTTTGGCTTTTTTAAGTAGCATCTGCACGATCTGATCTGAGGTTTTATTATCTAGATTTGCGTTAAACTCATCCAATAGGAAAATATTTTTTTTTGAAATCAGCCCCCTAGCCATAGCAACACGTAATTGTTCTCCCGTTGATAGGTTTTCGCAAGAATCCTTAATAATTGCTCCCAACCCAAGAGTATTTATGATATCGAGAAATTCAGCGGGAGGTGACTTACCTAGAAGTATATTGCTTTCCATATCCAGTATGAATGGTGTCGTGGAACTTGGCAAATAGAATATTTGATTCTCCAGTTTATGAATACGATAGTTTGCCTCTCCATCAATTAATACTTCTCCATTTGAAGGAGAAAGAAGATTGTAGATTATTTTTAGTAGCGTTGATTTTCCAATACCTCTCGGACCGCGTATCTCATATATATTTCCGTAGGAAAACTTAAATGAAAAATCATCAAAAATGTTTTTCTGATTGTATGAGAAAGACAAATTGCAAATTTCAACTCCGCGACACCCCCCATCCGAAGAATCTCCGTGTGCTGTCGAGCTGCTTAACAAGTTCCTTTGATCATATTCTTCTTTTTCATTATAAGTGAGGAAATCTGAAATAATGTCAAGATTTTCTCTTGTGGATATTATTGTAATATTTATATAGTTAAAAAAATTAATCATTGGTCTTACAGCAAAAAGAAGGCTAATATTCCCAGCTTTTCCTTCTGAAAAAATGAATATAACTAGAAACAAAACCAAGTCACCAGAAAATGAAACAATGGTTTGAAGTTTTCCCCTAGCATACACAGCAGCCAATGATTTATTCTTATTTGTATACTCCATTTGCTTATAGAAGGTAAATGAACGAACGGCAATATCTGGATTATAGTATATAAGTTGATTATCAAGGAGCGCGTTGAAAAATCCTAGCGCGATAGTTTTTTGCTGTGAACGAGTTATAAAAAGTTCATTTAACTTTGGTTGAACTATCATTCTAGATATTGATACTACGACCCCCGTAAAAATAATTGCAATAAATATTTTGGGATTAATTAGTAAAACAGCTATGAATGAGCCAACTCCATAAATAATCCGGTATGCTATTTGCGGAATGTTTTCATTCAATAGTTCATTTAAATGATCTACTGAAACAAGCAACGCAGCTTTATATTTCTCAAGTGCTCTCTCGTTATGACGTTTAACTAGAAAATTGTATATAACTCTTTTCCTAAATGCGTTACAAATATGTGCATTTTGGAGCTCCGTCATTTTCATTAAGTATGGAGAGAGGGCAACATCTGCTCCGCACAAAATCAAGCTCATAGCAATTAAGATGATAGAAATAGGTGTTGGTTTAAGATCTGTCTCCAAGATAAGCATTGGAAAAAACTGAGTACTAACAGCTTCAATAAACACAGAACAAAACACAAAAAAAACCACTTTGAAAAGCTGTTTTTTTTGAAATGAAATCAAATACTTTATAGCCTTCACTATTTTCTCCTACTATGCACCTTTTAAAGGGAAATAATCTGTTTCGATTGGATGCTAAGTTCTTTATCGTGCGTAGTTGCTACTATAATCTTATTATAGGCTGCTTCAATTATCATTCTAATTATGATTTCCTTGGTTGTTCTGTCTAGATTGGCAGTTGGTTCGTCAATTAGTGCGATTTTGGCGCCCGAATTTAAAAGGACAAAAAGAGAAACAAGTTTTTTTTGCCCATCAGATAGGTTATTATATCGCTCTCCCGGACGACTCATAAAGAAATCCATGTTGACACCAATTTTGTTGCAGAATATTTCTATCTCTTCTGTCAATAGTTTTACATCTCTTCCTGTTATGATTGATATATTTTCTATTGTTGAATCTACTAAATAGAAACCATCTATACTTAAATAGAGGACATCGGTCATAGGGAAGGTATCCGAGTCTTCCAGACAATTTAAAAGCGTTTTTAGAATAGTAGTCTTTCCTGACCCACTAGCCCCGGTAATACAATATAATCCATTGCCGTTAATTGCTATTGACGCATTTTTTTCAATGTAGGGTATTATAAATCTAATTGTAATAGATCCAGATGCTTTCTTTTCCACGCTCCAATAGACAGCCTGTTTTGTGGTGGTCATTGTTATTTCCTGTTTGTAGGAATTTACAAGCACTTTAATTTCTTTAGAAGATAATATATGCGAAATGAAAGCATTTATTATAGAGGTTATCCTTGGAGAAAGAAGAATAATTGTCGGAAGAAAGATTGGCGCTTCCATATGCACTAGTACTAAAGCAAAAGAAATGGACGGCAGAAAAACATTTGATAGAATATAACTTATTTCGGTTAACCTTTTGGGGAAAAGGTGATTATTCACATTTGTTTCTTTGGCAGCGTATTCCTTGGACATTTTTTGCTCTAGTTGGGAAATCAGAAACGGTACTGCGCCCTCATTTTGAGCTGTAATATGGTTATCAATAAGATTATTTTGGAAATCGACACTATCCACCTCGCTATCCAAATAGCGTTTGTATTTTTCTTGAGTCTTTCTCGTATAAAGCAAAGACATCATTAGCCCTAATACACTAATTAATAAGGTAAAAATAGTTGTTAGTCTACCATTAAATAAAAGAACGCCATTAATTAGCAAAAAAGACAGAGCGGATTCAATAAGATTTATTCTGTCAATATAAAATGATGCGATCTTATCAATGTATTTATCAACAAACAGTTCATATTCTTCTTTGCTTTTGGGGTGGTTTTTGATCAAACTCCGAACATACTTATTACGTAGAAAAGAAGCAAAATCAATTATCACATGATTATCTATTATATTTGACTTAATTGTTTGAATGATTCGTAAAACGGAAAACGAGAGCAACAGGCTTACTACTGATGACGATAGTCCATCAACAGAAAACCGACTCATTGCGTACAAAAACAAAGGTTCACAGAAAATGGACGGTAAACTGGTGATAATGAAAATCAATTTCATCCACTGATTATTTTTTAAATAGTCATGTAATAAACTCCACATTGCATAAATCCCTGTCTACTAAATCTATGAATTGTGCTTCTGTTTGAAGAAGAGAAGTTATAAACTTGCTCAAAAAATCTACGGCAAAATCAAGGCCAAATCTTAGCGCTTTAGGAGTTCCATATGGACACTGAGACGAGAACCACGAAGACGATAAGTCAATACCAAATTTTTTTGCAGCCTCAACAACATCGATTCGTTTACACATATGATACAGAGGAAGGCAAGTTTCCATATTAAGTGCGCTAGGTATTTTAGTATATTCAGTGATAAGTAACGGATCTTGTGGGAGGGGCGGTTCTTTTTTATCAAAACCGCGCACCAAGTTGTTCCCAATAACAATACTTTTGGCACCAAGTTGTTTGCCTATTAAAGCAGCATAAAAGATAAAAATCGCTTTACACATTAAACAAGAAAGATTAACATCTTTTTTGTTTGATAAATCGATAATTTGCTTGTTATTGATTATATCACCATACACAGATGGAGCCAATGATAACAACAGCAGCCCCTTTATCTGCGGAACGTTTTGAAATTCTTCGAAGTAACCGACTTTCACTCTTTCTGTACTCAATGTGAAATGGTCCGAAAAATGAACCATTAAAAGTGACATGTCGCGGTGTTCTTCCATAAACATATGTGCAGAAAGCCTAGAATCTAATCCTCCACTATATAATAAGATTGCATCTACATTTGGCAGATCGGCGACCAATCGATTTTTGCTTTTTAATCTACTCGGGAAAGACCTAATAATATCGTCGGCAGCTCCGTCACAGCCATTATGATAAAGACAGCATGTTAAGCACATCACGGATGCCTTTACCGCATCCGTATCGCGGCATACGCGTTTAAACCTATTTGCATATTTACTGAATATCCAGCGGCAACATGGGACACCACACAAAGTAAATGCTACATGCCTCTCTATTAGAGTTGATAACAGTTCTACTACCAGCTTCGAAGAATACTTTTTCGAAGGATCCATCCGTATATCAAAAATACTCACGTTTTCATTTGAAAAAATATCATCTAACTGTAATGGCCCATCTTCTTCCCGTACATTGTACACAAAAATGGTTTTTGCTGACGTTGGAAGATATTCAAGGGCATCTTTCGAGCTTACAATAAAATAGTCGATTGTTTCAAGTCCAGTTGCTTTTTTTAAATGGGTAGGATTAGAAACTCGAGTTAAGTCTAACGCTAGTGGAAGCCCACAATACATTTTTTCAAATGATGTTTCAATTAATTCTTCACTATTATTAATAACGATGCATATCCCATTACAAGACATTGCAGACATCTTGGCTCCAAACCAAGGGCTTTGTGCGTCGTTTGGGTTTGACAGAAAAAAATCGTTTAACATTATTATGTTTCCTCAACTATTCCCTTACTTTGCAGCATAGCCCAAAAAGGTTGCATTAACTGTTCAATTTTGCTCGGGCTGTCATTGGGTCCAGAGATAAGTTGGGCTATTTCCCGTAAGGTATGAGCCTCCGATAAATACTCCAAAGCACGAAAGCCAATTTCGTGTATTTTATAGACATCACCGTTCTCAATTTCAATAATGTAATACTCTTTTTTAAATTTTCTTAAAATGAAATTCTGATTTAGTTTCAACATTTTTTACCTCCAACAATAAGGGTCTTCACCCATAATTCCATTTCCAAACGCATACGCTAGGGCCCGACAACCACCACACTTTAATTTGCCTTCACAAGAAGCACATTTACCGGACAAATTATCTCTATCTCTCATTTTCCATAGAACGTCGTTGTCATACCAAATCGAAAAGATAGAGTCATTTAAAAGATTTCCGATAACAATTGGTAGCCTACGACACAGCACAACATCGCCGTTGGATAAAATATTCAGGGAGTTTATCCCAACAGGACACGAACTTCCGTAGGCTTCACCAAAGTTGTTCCATGTTGCCCTACCTTTCAAAATTTTGATCTTGGGTTTACTTTCTTTTTCATATGCAAAAACACCCGTTTGGAAACACTTCCACTCATCCTTTGAAATCAAAATATTTGAAATATTTGCACCTTCGCCAATGGGAACAAGATGAGTAGCCAAAAAAGTACTAACACCAATACTATCTAACAATTTAATAAGAGAAAACACATCTTTTATGTTGTTTTTATTTAATACAAGGTGGACCTGTATTGTAATTCCATTTTCTATGAACCGCTTAATATTTTCTATGGATTTTGCAAAATTTCCTTTTCCACGAATAAAGTCATGGCTTTCTTGGTTGCCGTCAATACTAATTTGAATTGCAGGAATGTTATACTTGTGCAAAAATGCGACAATTTCTGGTGAATAGATTGTCCCATTTGTCATCAAGTGTAATTCATCAACAACTTCATTACTTCTGAGATATTCAGCTAATTCTTTAATGTACGGATACAAAAGTGCTTCGCCGCCAGTAAGGCTAATGTCGATTTTTTTCCCGAGTTTCTTTGGCAGTCTGCTGAAGTTTTCAAATATTTTAATATTCTCTGCAAGGGAAAGATCTTTCTGTTGTTCTTCCCTGTAGCAATGTTTGCACCTTAAATTGCAAATATCTGTTATATGCCACTGAACCCCAAAATTAATAGTTGTCATAAAGATATCTCTTCCTTTGTTTTAAAATAAGTCCTAGTTATCAGCTTAACTTAGTGAGGTGCACGATTTAGTGGTTGGAGGCAATAGCGAAAACTCGGCATCAAAGTTAAAAAACTGTCCAAGGATGCTCCAACATGTAAATCTGTAGCAAAATTTACTGCAGTAAGGATGCAATGATTTCTCGGATATTGTATTAAATAATATTTTAAAATTAATTTATATGGCATTATTAACTGTCAGTTTGGACGGTTACGCAATTCTCAATGATGGTTTCTACGAATTGCGCCACAGTAGAACGCTGTATGTTGGGCGCCGCTGTCATTGTAGCTGCTCTTCCAGAATATAACTCGATCCAGCCATTTCTTCAGGGACAGATCCGCATCGCATTATCCCACAATCAGGAAATGATTCGGCTGACCTTCGCAGCATTAGCTCTTTTCTATGGTGCATAACTAATGCCACCTGCTGTTTTTATGTACCAAGCGTATCATCGCAGGAGACACATACCCCATATTTAGGGGTTTCTGATTAAACCAAGAAAAGGGAGACGCTAAATGTTAGACTTCATTTAGGATGTGTACTGCGTTGCAATAATCACATAATTCTATGTGACTTGTTGGGGAAAACACACAATTAGTATAGTTGAAAAGTAATTCTACAGTCCGCGCCTTTAGACCGATGATAATATCATCGCGAGTATTATCAAGAGAGATGAGTGATTTACAAAGGTTAAGTACATAATGGATACTGCAGGTCCCCCGCTCAATGCCTAGGACGCTCGAAATATAGCTGGAATTATTCATGGATTGTAACAGCAATCGAAGAGTGGTGCTAAACAAACGTAGATCTATTTCGTCAACTCCGATAGGTAGAAATTGGTTCAATTGTGATCTAATAAATACATATGAAATTGCCTTAAACGTAAATGGAACCATGCTAATGTCCCGCGCCCATATGCTTGTGATTGCCTTAAGAATTGCCGCTGAGTGTGCTTTGATATAATCTGGACAAACCGAACATAGGCACTCGATAATCTCTGAACTACATGCAAGCCTTGGAATATCTCGTGTGTTTTGCCCCCATAGACCATTGAACTTCCAGCGGTCCAAACCATCAATGTAGCAATCTGTCCTCAGTGAACATCGCGAGAGAATTTCGACATTTTGCGCAGTTGTGAGAGGTGTAGACCAAAGTCCGTCATACAATTGGCAATCTAAGATATAAGAAATCGAACGTTTCATTAATGGAGAATAATTAGAAACACCCAACCGCAACAAGCAAAGGGTCATCTCTGAAATCTTCCCTACTTCAACGCTCCTATCTAAGCACGTTGCTAAAGCGGAAGCAATCGCAGTTATATGATAATTTGTGTTTTGGGTAGGCATTGCTACTTCCCCCAATTTATTCATTAAGCGAAATATAATAATCTGCAAAACAATAGTTTGGTATTGTTCCACTTTTCTTTTCCAGTATAGCTGTACACCATAGATTTTTTGATGAGAAGTTACTAATATGTCCCAAGCAGAATTTGCGCTTCCCAATAAAGCGATAGCATGGATAGACATATCCATTAGTATCAACAGAAAACCCTGTAATTCCCATTGTACAAATGGCATTAGAGTGTGGTGAATCTTGGGGGAGCATACATTTATTGAATAGGGGGGACTCAGAAGCACTTTCAATATTGGAGGTATATTCCAACATGTCACTAGGTGTAAGATCACAAATTGAGTTTGTTGGTGAGCAAAACTGTACTCGTATCTCCCGAATGTTCTTGAAATTCTCTAACGAGTGCAATCTAGCCCCTATATCAACATTGTTTCTAAATAAAGTCATTCTGATATTATATGGCCAATCCATTGAATCAAGTAAAGCAATTCTTTCTAATACTTGACTATATGTAGAACGGTTATTAGCATCTTTACGAAAAGACTGCGCTTCATAGTTACCCTCAAAGCTAATTGTAATTGAAAAATTTTGACTAATAAAAAAGTGCAAGATTTTGTCGTTCAGTAACAAGCCATTTGTGATTATACAAAAGTGAGCTTGCCCACTATATTTTTTGACAAGCTGTTCTATTAAACCGAAATTTAGTAGAGGCTCTCCACCAAAAAAGACAATACGCAGATGATTGTATAAATTCATTGCAATTTCGATAGCTTTACATGCCGTTTTAAAGCTCATGTTTTTAAAGTGCTTTTTTTTGTAGTATTGGCCATGATTACCATAGCAGTACTCGCAACGCATGTTGCAAAAATCCGTGACATTAAGATATAAACTGTTCATTATATACCTCTGCAAAAAGATTAGTGAATAAGCCGCCTTGAAAAACCAAGACGGCTTAATTCAATTAATGGATTTCGCTACTTCTCGACCCGCAATGACATTTACACGCAATTGTTAGATTGTCATCAAGATTGACTGCTTTCTCAGATTCTAAGAGCAATTCGGGGTGTTCTTTTAAAAACAGTTCTATGTCCACGATAAAACCTCCTTTCTGAAAACTGGCTATTAACACTCTTAATATAAAAAGTACTTTTCGCGTTCATTTATGTATTTTGACTATAGTGAAATTTTTGGTTTTAACCAGATCAACGTCGACGGTTTGCTTGCTCAGTATTGGCAACAATGCATATTTTATAGCGATTTTGTCAATTCCAAAAGAACTTATAAAGTATAATTCGCCTTTTGGCCGTAATACTCTAAAACGAATTGACTCGCATAGATATTTTTGAAATCATTGGAAATACAAGGCTTTGCGGGTACGCATATGGGAAGAAAATGGTGCGCGCACCGAAAAAGCACCGAAATTATGGCTTCCCTTGCGGAGGGAGAGCAACTGCGTCCAAAACGGTGATCGCGCGCTCGATCTCGCGCGGATAAAGGTGGGCGTAGGTAGCCCATGTGACCTGAGTATTAGCGTGGCCCAGGCGGCGGGCGATCTCTTGTATATTGATCCCGTTATTGGCGAGGAGTGTCGCGTGGGAGTGCCGGAAGTCGTGGACGCGGATATGAGGGAGACCCGCGGAATCCGCATAAGCGATGCAGTGGGAGCGCAGTGTTGCTGCGATCAGGTGAGATGGGCCGCCGCAGACAAGGAGGCCGGGCGAGAAGCCGGGCATGCTGCTCTGGCGGGAAAGATGGGCCTGCAGAGCATCAACAAGCGGGGCGGGGATGCCGAGATCGCGGACGGAAGACGGGGTCTTCGGCGCGGTTTCGACGCGCTGCTCAGCGCGACCGGCGGCGGAGTAGCTGCGGCGGACGCGGATCAGGCGGGCAGGGAAGTCGATGTCCGTCCAGCGGAGAGCGAGGATCTCTCCCCGGCGCATGCCGGTAAAAAAAGCGACGACAAAAAACATAACATAGTGCCAGTCCTGCAGAGAGGAGGCGGAGGCTTCTGCGGCCGCGTAAAAGCGGCGGAACTGATCCGGAGTATAGAACTGGAAGTCCTGCCTTGGCGCGGCGGAAGAAGTATCCCGCGGGAGGCGCAGGCGGCCGAACGGAGACTCACGCAGGATACGAAGCTCGACCGCCCTTGCAAACATCGACTTTGCGGCGACGTAATAGCTTGAGACGCTGGACGGAGCGCAGCCGGAATCGTGCAGGGATGCGACCCAATCGGCGACATGGCGGGGGGAAACATCCCGGAGACGCAGCGAACCGAAAAAATCGAGCACGTGGTTACGGAGGTGGCGCTCCATGAGCGCGAGCGTATTTGGACGGACCTCAGTGGACTTGTATTTTAGATACTGCTGGGCAAACTCGGCGACGGTGAGGCGGTCGTCGGCGGTAGGGGCGGGGGATTTGGCCTCGGCGCTGAGCTGGCGCTCCATATCGGCGGCCTCGGCCTTGCCGTAGACGATGCGCTCGATCCGGCGGTAGGCTCCGGTGTCGGGATCGGTATAATTGACGCGGACGCGATAGCCCTGCAGGCCGTCGCGCTTTTTTTGTAATTTCGTTATCGGCATGTTCGTGCACTCCTTTGGGGCATCAGCTGCGGAACCAGCCGACGTGGGGGTTGCACAGGTCAAAGGCCAGTAAAAAGGCAAGGACGGCGACCAGAGCAAGGCAGATAATGCCGAGGGCGTAGCAGATGTGGGAGCGGTAACGGGCGAGGCGCTCGAGTGCGGCGATGCGGGCGTCCTTTTCGGCGAGGAGGGCATCGCTGGGCTGCGCAGCGGGGGCGGCTTCGGGCGGCGGGAGCAGGTCGGGGAGGACGTCGGACAGCGGGACCTCGGCAGCGGCGACGAGGTCGACGACTGTCTGCAGGCCGGGATTTTCGGTGCAGCCGGAGAGGATGCGGGAGATCGTGCTGACGGGGACGCCGGAGCGCTCCGCCCACGCGGTGAGGGTGAGGCCGGACTTTTGCTTGACGGCATTGAGTCGGTCACAGATCTGGGGCATATGGTGTCGCCTCCTGACGATTGCAGTTTTGGATACGGATTTTTGCAAAAAGCGGGCGCAGTTCCCGGTTCTGGCCATGGTTTCCCGCGGCGGGGCGTGGTACGATGCGGGTGCAAAGGGGGGCGCGACGGGTGGAGCGATGGATCAAGTACCGGTTTGTGCGGGAGTACCGGCGGATGCGGCCGGACGGGAAAAAGCGCGTGGAGCGAGCCAGAGATGAGCTGAGGCTGGCCGCCTGTGGGGGACGGCCAGCCTCGGAAGAGGAGATCGTGCGAGAGTTTCTGCGGCTGCCGCCGGAGGGGCGGCGAGAGGTGCTGGACGTGCTGGAGATGTGTGTGCGTCAGGGATTGCAATGCCCGCATGGCGAGTAACCAGCAGCACGGGCCGCTTCGGCGGAGTAGAAATAGGCGCGATTCCCCGTGTCAGGCAGATAACTGCAGGTAGATCGGTGGAATTTGCCGGTAGACATATTGGCAATGTAGGACGCGGAGGTCGGGGAGGTAGGCTGAGAGCTGGACGGTTCAGAATGGCGGGCAAGGTATTCTTTGCCAATGATCCGGCCAGATTCGGTACCACGCTCGGCAAGGCGGTAGTCACGCAGTTCTTCCTGCAGCTCGTCGATGTATTGCTGCATGTACTGCTTGCCTTCCCAATAGCCCTTGTTCCGGCCGTTGATATATCCGCTCTCTTTCCCGGCGGCATAGCCGCGATTATATGCAGGGGTAGCCTCATCGTTTTTCCCCTCGACATAGCCCGAGGCATGGCCGGAGTCGAAGCCGCGCTGATAGACGGAGCTATCCGGCTCGGCGGTGGCGAGAACAATGATGAGCACGACGGACAGGATCAGGGAGAGGGTCGTGACGATGCTGTGCACAATGCGGGTGCGCTTCGAGGGGGCAGCGCGGAGTTTGCCGCGGAGCTCGTCCGTTTCGCGCTGCAGCGATGCAAACTTTGCCTCGGCCTTTCGGGCGCGGATGCGCTCCTCCTCGGCATGGAATTTTGCATCGTCGACCTGCCGCTGCAAAGCTGACGTATCTGATGCGTGCTGCTTTTCGTCCGCCTGCTTTTCGGCGCGAAGGTCGATCAGCTCCTTCCGGGCAGCGGCAGCGCGGCGCAGCTCGTCCTCGTACATACCGCGGATCATATTTGGGCTGATGTTACGGGCAAGTGTGCGGCTGCAGACCATCCGATAGGCAAGCTCACGCAGGAATTCGTCGTACCGTGCTTCTGAGTCGATCGGATCGCCGGTATAAGGGTTCCGCACATCCGGGGAGGGCTGATAGGGGTAATCCTGTTTCAGGCGCAGGAACATTTCTGTAAGTTCGGATGTGCCGACCCCGGCAGGGTCAGCGCCGCCGCAATAAGAGCGCGGGGCAAGAGGGTAAGACATAGGCAACACTCCATTTCATGATAAGTATACCATAAAGCGGCAGGGGATATCAAGCGGCACATTGCACAAATAACAGAGTGTAAAATGCACAAAAATGATAGAATGAGGGGGAGGGGCAACCCTTACGACGGAAAAGGAGGAAACAAGATGGACATTTTGGCAGAGGTGATCGGGGAGCTGGCGCACCTGACGGAGGCGGAGCTTTACAGTTTGCTGCAGTTTCTTCGGGCGCTGCGGCGCAATTCGCGTTTAGAATATGAAAACGATGCGCTATAATATAGGCAGAGGCGCAGGGTAGTAAGCGTTTATCGATCCTTTCTTTCGTTTTCAGTGCACAAGCAAAAATCTCCTTTCTTTTTGCAAAACAGGGCAGTCACCGTTAGCAGACCGGTGGCTGCTTTGTTTTATTTGCGGAAGCATCGGGCAGAGCGGCTGCGGCCTTCACCGGGACGAATTCGCCGGAGGCGGTCGGCCGTCAAGACTTGTACCGCGAGATTGCCACGTCGCTTCGCTCCTCGCAATGACAAACTTGGGGGATGTGCGCGTTTTAACGGGGGTCGGTGCGGGGCGCGGGTGCGGAGCCGGGAGGGGACAGCGCGGCCACTACAGATGCCCTATCGGATCGGGCAAAGCAAAAGCCCGCAGCGGGTGCTGCGGGCTTTGCGCTAGGTGCCGGGATCGTCGGCGCGGCGGGCAAGGATCTCCTCCATAAAGTCGGCCAGCTTGGGCCAGAACTCCGGCGGGAGGTCGGCCAGCGCGAGCAGGAAGTCCCGGCGAAGGTCGCCCGGCGGGGCCTCAGAAAGGCTGCGCGCGAGGTCGAGGATCTCCTGCCGGAGGGTCCGCTGGACGTACATCTCGCCCTGCCCCTCCCGCAGCCAAAGCTCGGACACGCCGTAAACGCGGCAAATGTCGAGGATCGTCCGATCGGAGGGCTGCCTTGCGCCGGTGCAGAGTGACCCCGCGAGAGAACGGCTGATATGGATACGCTCGCCGAACTCAGCCTGAGTCAGGCCGGAGGTTTTAAGAATAAGAGCAATACGCTCATTGATTGGTTCGGCCATGAGTTCACCTCCTCTCAGGGACAGAATAGCACACACTGTGGAAATAGTCAACAAAAATATGCCACAATGTAGCGAAAACATATTGACAAATGCGCAGCAGGATGATATGATGACACTGCGAGGCACGATAGTGCCACAACGTAGCGCAAAGAAGAAAGGAGGAGAGAGGGATGCCGGAGACCTGGGTGCACCGATACTGTTACCGTGACAAGAGCGGTCAGGTGGTCGTGGTGAGCAAAACAGTCAAGCGGCCGAGATGGCCGGGGAGGCCCCGGCACAAGGGCCGGGGCAAGGTTTACGGACAGGCGAGGGGCTAATTGCCGTGGATGGTTCCGACAGCGACGCGGGCAATGTAGTATTTCTCAAGCCCGAATGCCTCGTAGATACGATGCCGTACCTCACTGTAAGGGAGCATTACCACGATTTCAAACGCGCCGGGGATGTGCTCGTCAACATGGATCGCCTCCGGGAACAGAGCTGCAACCTCTGACCGGTCATGATGAGCCGCCGGATGGAAGTAGACAATCAACAAGTTAGGCACAAAATCACCTCCTTTCGCGGAAAGGATACCACGTGGGGGAGCGGATTGCAAGAAAAATGAAAAAAGGAGAAAAGAAATGAGAAACGGAAAGAAGATTGAGATCCCGGCGATGCCGGAGAAATACCGGCTGATGCTGGAGATGCTGGGAAAGGACGTGGGCGGCGGCGTTGCGATCCTGGCGCTGCTCACCGGGATGCTGAGAGAAGCCAAAAAGCGGGAGGACGAAAAGCCCAAGCAGGGCGCGGAGGAGACGGCAAACCCGGCCGAGGGCGAGTGCATCAACGAGGAGGGCATGCGGAAGTTCCAGGCCAAGGATGCAGAATCGGGGAAGTGCAGGAGAGAGTTGCTGGACGCCGAATGCGAATGGTGCAACCTGATCCCGGAGCTGGTCAACAGCGCCGCCGAGAAGGAGGCATGGACGCGGCTGGTCACGGCCGACGAGCGCATGCGCCGCACGCGCAGCCAGCTCCGGCGGATGGCCAAGATCGCGATGGGGTACATCGCGGAGTGAGGGGGGGGACGAAAATGAGCGAGAGCCTGAAGCAGATGACGGACAAGCTGCTGACGCTGGCCGGGCAGATGACGGCGGCGGAGATGGCGGCTGTCAAGGGCTGCATCTACGGTATGATCGTTGCCGTAGATAAACGGAATGAGTGAGAGAGCACGGGGGCCAGAGATTGCCACGTCGGCCTTCGGCCTCCTCGCAATGACAAATATGAACGGAGGGCAACAACATGAGGATCGCAATGATCTGCGCGCTGGGCGCATGGCTGGCACTGGTGGTGCTGCAGGAGGCTCTGGCAGCGCGGGAGCGCAGCAGACTCCAGTGGCAGGCCGAGGCGCAGGAGCGCATGTGGCGCAACGCGCGCGACATGCAGATGCGGCACTGGGAGGAGATCGGGCGCAAGCACGACGAGCTGGACCAGCAGGCGGGAGTCCTGCGGGACTGGGAGGCCGAGCTGGCCGACAAGGAGCAGCAGCTCAGCGCGCAGCAGAAGATGCTCGAGGAGCTGGCCAAGCAGATCGTGACCGGGCAGGACGCCGGGACGACCAACGAGGCCGGAACGCTATGAGGACCGGGCGGGTGCGGGTCCCGCAGGTGCGGGATATCGAAACGGCGCTGCGGCTCTACTATGAGCGGCTGGAGCTGAGTAACAAAGATATCCATGCGTTGTTTGAGACATCAAACGGAACGGTATATCGCCTCAAGGCGATTGCCAAGGAGGAGATGGATGCCATGGGGGTCCCATGCTGGAACGCCACCCACGTGAACACCGAGGCGGCCTACAAGGCGTGGGGCATCGACATCCAGAAGCTCGAGCGAAACTACAAACGGCTGCAGTCCCTCCGGCTCAAGCCGGAGGGCGCGGTGGGCGGCGCGTGATCCGCCCGACCTGAGGGCGCGCAAGGGACGGCCGCGGCGAGAGCACAAGCCGCGGAGGGCAGGCTCGATACCTGCCGCCCTCTCCAGATACAGGAGGGAAGTAAAATGACGAATTTTGCGAAGATCGTGCAGAGCACGGAGGCCATGGCGGAGGCGCTCGTCGATGCGGCATGGTGCAAGGGCTGCCAGTACAACCAGCGGGGGCTCTGCCTCTACTGCCGCAACGACGGAGCGGACGATACGATCGCCGAGGCCTGCACGAGGCGGGCGGCCGAATGGCTGGAGGAGGATGCGAAATGAACTGGATGAGCAGCGCGGCGCAGATCGAGCAGGCCCGGCTCGACGAGCTGAACCGCAAGGCGGAGGCCAGAGCGCAGGCCCGCAGATGCCGGGAGGCGGAGCAGCGGGCGGCCGTGGCCGAGCAGAGGGCAAAACAGGCGAAGCAGGACGCGGACCGCAAGGTCGCGATGCTGGTGCTGGCAACGGCCGCGATGGCCTGCATGATCCTCGGGGTGTGCGTGATGCGCGCCTCGGCGTGGATCGGGGCCGGTCTGCTGGGCGCGGCGGCGCTGCTGGTACGATGGATCCCACGTGAGGGCTGAGTGTGTCTGCCGCGCGTGCCGGTATCTCCGGGAGGAGGCCGCCGGGCGCGATGCAAAATTTTACCGGTGCGGAGTGACGGGGCGCGTGGTAGAGCACGCGCCGCTCTGTGCAAAATGGCCGAGCACGCCGCTGTGGCGCTGCCCGGCCGCAAGCATCAGAAAGGAGCTGAACAGTATGGAAAGGAGACACAAGTGGGAGCCAGGCGAGCGGGTGCTGGCGGTGTGCACGGGGACGTGGCACTACGGCGTCGGCGTGATCCGCAGCGGGCCGGACAAAAACAACCGGTACGTCGTGGAGTTTGATCGCGACGGCCTGCGCAGCGGGTGCCGGGTGATCGGGAGGCCGCAAGAATGAGCGTATGCGATAAGCGATGCGAGGCCTGCCAGTATTCAGACTGCGTCAATGACGCGATGGATCTGGACGACTACCGGGAGGCCGACGCGAGGGACCGGGCGCTCGGGACGGTGCGCAAGGCAAAGGATCCGCCGCCCGTCGGAGGCGACGCGGCCAAGAAGGAGGCGGCGCGGGAGCGGGCGCGGGCGAAGGAGAGGGAATACAATAAGGCCCACAGGGCAGAGCTAAGGGAATACTACCAAAAATGGCGCGCAGAGCACCCGGGCGCGCAGAAGGAATATTACAGGCAAAATCGGGAGCGCGAGCTGGCGAAAGCGAGGGCCTATAGGGAGGCCCATCGGGAGGAGATCAACGCCAAGGCGCGGGAAAGATACTACCAAAAAAAGGGAGGAGAAGGGGTATGAAAGTGCACGTCCAGAAAGCAAAAAAGCGCGAGGAGGCTGTTCCGGAAGAACGGCTCGGAGCTTCCGTCGATGCATCGTATGGCGTATCGGTCGCGCTGTTGGATCGAGGAGCGGCTTATGCAACGGGATTCAGGACGGCGGCAATTGCCACGGGGGACCGGGGGCGGGCTGTCGCTACGGCGGAGTATGGCGTAGCGGTCATTGCGGGCGCGGCCGGAAAAGCGTCCAACTCAGGAAATCGTGGGGTAGCTGTTGCTACGTCAAAAAGGGGGCAAGCAGTCGCCACGGGGCGCTATGGGGCAGCCATAGCGTCCGGGATTGCCGGGGAAGTGATAGGCGCGCTCGGCTGCGCGCTGGTCGCCATCGAGCGGGCAAACGGAGAAGAGATTCTGAGCGTCGCCGCTGGCATCGTCGACGGCGTGAGCATCAAGCCAAACACATGGTACACCTGCAAGGGCGGGAAACTCGTGGAGGTGGAGTGATGACGATATACATTGCCGGTGGGATCACCGGCGACGAAAACTATAAGGCGCAGTTCGCGGCCGCAAAGCGGATGCTGCTGCGGGAGGGCGAGGACCGACTGGACAGCACGGCGTGGTATTACGGTTCGCCGAGGGCTGACACGGTGCTGTCCCCTGCGGAGCTTCCGGCGGGATGGCCGGGCAAGGTATACATGGACGTGTGCCTTGCGATGATCCGCGCAGCCGACCTCGTGGCGTTTCTGCCCGGCTGGGAGCAGAGCCGTGGGGCAAGCCTCGAGATGGAGTACTGCTGGCACCAGATCAAGCCGGTGTACAAGTTCGAGCAGGAGGAGCTAGAGGGGGGGGATGCGCGATGAGGAAAGCTAAAAGCGGGGAGTTCCGATCCACCGTATACACCAACCGCCCGCCGTATGCAGATTTTGATGCGCCGCAGAAGTTCGAGGCGATCAAGGGGATCATTGCGCGGCGGCTCCGGGAGCACCCAAACGCTATGTGCAGCTACAGCGGCGGGAGCGACAGTGATATTCTGCTGCACCTGATCGAGCAGGTGCGCGAGGTATTTGATCTGCCGCCGGTGCACTACTACTTTTTCGAAACTGGCCTTGAGATGTCGGCGACGAGGAGGCACGTAAAGGAGCAGGCGGAGAGGTATGGCGTGGAAATCACGACCGTCAGGCCAAAGAAAAACATCGTGCAGGCAACAAGGGAGTACGGCCAGCCGTTTGTATCCAAGATCATGTCGGCCGGGCTGGAAGGCCTTCAGAAAAAGCAGATCCCGCTGGAGATACACGATGAATATAACGCGGCAGAGGATAAGGCCGCGAAGCGCGCGGAGCTCAAGGCCCGGTATCCGGGTTGCGAGCAGACGATCAATTTTGTGTGCTGCTGCAACTCTGCCGGGGAGCCGCGGCCGGACATCCAACTCGTCATTAACAGCAACAAGTACATGCTGGACTTTGTGCGGGAGCACCCACCGACGTTTAAAATCAGCAACAAGTGCTGCGACATCTGCAAAAAGCAGCCTGCACACGCCGTCGAGAAGCAATATGATATGGTAATCACAGGAGAGCGGAGAGACGAGGGCGGGATGCGGTCCGTGCCGCGCGGAGACGGGAGCGGGAGCATGTGCTTTGCAGAGACGGCAAACGGCAAATTCCGGCTTCGGCCGCTGTTTTACGTCTCCGACCCGGACAAGGCGTGGTACAAGGAGTACTACGGGCTCAGGTACTCGGACGCCTACGAGGTCTATGGGCTCAAGCGCACCGGGTGCTGCGGATGCGCGATCTCTGCCCGCGCCGCAGCGGATCTGGAGCGGATCCGGCCGTATGAGCCCAACGTAGTCCGGGCCGCGTGGGCGATCTTTGGCGATAGCTATCACTATAGGGCGCAGTATAACGAGTACAAGCGGCAGCGCATGGAACAGGAAGAGATTTGGCAGAGCAGGAGGAGCTAGAGGGGTGGATGGAGGATTGACAAGCCGGGCGTTCCTCGGAGACTGCATGGATGTGATGCGGAAATATCCGGACAAGTACTTTGATCTCGCGGTCGTCGATCCACCCTACGGAGACGGGGGGGGGTAACTTTAAGGGACAAGCAAAAACTCGATTCGGCGGCCGCTTCGACGAGTTCAAAAGTGACGCGGACGGGCGGGAAGTGGGCAGCAAAGTACGCAAAAAAATCGTGAGCTGGGACTATGCCCCCGGCGAGGATTATTTTGAGGAGCTTTTCCGCGTGTCCAAGGAGCAGATTATCTGGGGCGGAAACTATTTTGCGCTGCCGCCGAACCGGTGCTTTTTGGTTTGGGAGAAAACCAACATCCCGGAAAAGTTTACGATGGCGATGGCCGAATACGCCTGGTGCAGCTTTAACGATAATGCGCAGATCATAAAGCTATCCAGCGGGGGCATAGTCGGCCGGTTCCACCCGACGCAGAAGCCGGAGGATCTGTATCGCTGGATTTACCGGAATTACACCAAGCCGGGGGACAAGATCTTAGATACGCACCTCGGGAGCGGGAGCAGCCGCCGGGCGGCGTATGATTTTGGATTGGATTTTACTGGGATCGAAATCGATCCCGGATATTTTGAAAAGCAGGATGCTGCGTGGGCGGAATACACCGCGCAGGAGCGACTTTTTTAGTTTAGGAGGTGAGGCAGGATGGCGGGGCTTACCCATCTCAGCCTGTTTTCCGGGATCGGCGGCCTTGATCTTGCGGCAGAGTGGGCCGGTTTTACGACCGTCGGGCAATGCGAGATGTCGGATTATCCGACAGCGGTGCTCGAAAAGCACTGGCCGGACGTCCCGCGCTGGCGGGATATCCGGACCCTGACAAAGGAGGGGTTTTATGAGAGGACCGGAGGTCTGCGAACAGTTGACGTTATATCCGGAGGATTCCCCTGCCAGCCGTTTTCCGTGGCCGGAAAGCAGCGCGGGAAGGAAGACGAGCGGTTTTTATGGCCCGAAATGCTCCGCGTTATCCGGCAGATTAGGCCGAATTGCGTCGTCGGTGAAAACGTGCCTGGGATCCTCAAGATTGCCGCCCGGCAGGTGGTCGAGGATCTGGAGCGTGAAGGCTATAACGCCATCGTGTTTAATTTTGAAGCTGCGGCTGTCGGCGCGTGGCACAGGCGGAGCCGCTTTTTCTTCGTCGGCATCGCCGAAGGGCGGCTTACTTCCGACGCCGAGAGCGAACGAAGTGAAGGACAGCCTTCAGCACGTACCGCCGAGCAGGATGAAAAGCCCTGGGAAATGAAACCTGACGCAGTATATAGCATTGGAACGGCTATTCACAACACCGTGTGCGGCAGATTCGACCGGGACGCACGGCGGCGGGAATCGCCGGAGCTTGCGGACGGACGTCAATGGGCAGCTGAACCCGGAGTGGGTAGAGTGGCTAATGGGCTTCCCTGCCGGGTGGAGCGCATTAGAGCCCTCGGAAATGCAGTTGTACCGCAGCAGGCATACCCGATCTTCCGCGCGCTCGCGGAAGAACTGAACAGGAGGGACAACAATGGCTGAATACATTGAGCGAGAAGCTGCGATTGACGCAATAATGAAGGTGTACGTCAGAACTGCCGGGTACAAGGCGAGAGAACGCGTTTTCGAGGCAGAAGAAGCAGTACACCGATTGCCGGTCGCCGATGTCGCGCCCGTGCGGCGCGGACACTGGATTGAGGAAAATGGCTGTCAAATCTGCTCGGAGTGCGGCGAAGAACACGAGTGGGACGAGTACAGGGCCGCATACTGCGATGTGTGCGGTGCGAAAATGGAGGTAGACAATGTGTGATTACATAAGCCGAGACATGGCGATAGCACGCCTGACCAAGGTGGAAGTGACCAACAGGCTGGCCACAATGACGGATGCAAAGCGGGAAATCGCGGAGATGCCTGCCGCAGATGTTGTGCCGGTGGTGCATGGAGAATGGGAAGCGGCAGACTGGCGCGAATATGACGCGAATAGCTGCGAGGTAATTTGTTATCCGAAGGATGGAATTGCTTGCACGCACTGCCGATACGTATTCAAAAAGGATGCGCTCTGGAAGAAAAATTTCTGCCCCAACTGCGGCGCGAAGATGGACGGAGGTGCTGAAAATGGCTGAGTACATGGAAACGAAAGAATTGATCACCGTGCAGCAGCTCCCCGTGATTGCGGAGCAGCTGGCAGCACTCCGCGCCGACGTGCTGGCGCAGACATCCGCAGCCGTGGCCATGGAGGCGACGTCTGGGGACGAGAGCGCATCGAGCGCCTCGTGTATCGGATGGAGGAGCTTAAGCAGATATTTGGCCCGGCCTTCCACCCGGATCCAGAGCAGGACTACATGCAGGAGCAGCTGGATGGCGCGCTGCGGGAAATTTTTGGAGATGATCTGGTGCCGTTTGCAGAGCGGCATCCCTACATCCGGGGGATCGACTACACAAAAAAGAGGAGATGATGGAGATGGCAAACTCGGGCAAGGGGGTACGGATCCCGATGCGGACGCGCGGCCGGCAGAGGCGGCACAAGCCGCGCCTGTGCCGGTGCTGCGGGCGGGAGATGGAGCTAACGCAGATCTGGCTTTGCGCGGCGTGCGAGATGGCGGGACGGACGATCCCGCGGAAACGGATCACGCCGGGCGGCGAGGAGCTGCTGCAGATCGCCCGCGCACGCGAGGAGGCAGGCGATCCGCCGCTCGGTGGGTGGGGCATGGATGAGATCGCGGCGCTTGCCTGGTACCTGTGGCAGAGAGGCGCGCGGGCATACGGGTCCTACGGCAAGCTCAAGGCTTACGCGGATGCGATGGGCAAGCTGCCGCCGATCCCGGGAGAGGAGGATCCGGATGGCAAGGATGCAGTATCTATTTGAGCAGCCGGTGCCGATGCAGCTGATGATGCCCGACGGGACAACGATCCGGGAGCTGGCATACAGCACGGCGGACGCAAGGCTGGCGGCGATCTGCCACGGGGCGGACGCGGATCAGGTGATGCGAGCCCGCGTGGCGATCTCCACAGAGGCGCTGCGGGCCGCCGGGTATCTGGGCGAGGCAGGAAAAAACGATGGGAGCCGGTGACAACCGGCTCCCATGCGGGCGCTGCGCCCTGCTCCGCGCGAGGCGCGAGGCGGGGCGGAACGGCCGGGGAAAATGACGGTAACTGACGCGGGTCGCGTGGTAGGATATCAGGCGCGGAACGGGTCGGTCCGCTCATCGTAGCCGCGGTCGTTTGGCAGGAACGCGTTGAACTGATCATCATAAATCGTGCAGATGCGGCTCGTGACGTACTCGCTGCCGCGCCTGACCATAACGGGATGCTCAACGTTGATGCCGGTGCGGCCGTCCTCGGTCACGATCTCCCAGTAGACGGTGTGATGCCGATCATAGATGTCGTGCGCGCTGGCCTCATACCAGGACGCGCCGGGAGAAGCGAGGTGCGGGGCATCGTCCAGGAACAGGATGTTGTCGGCGGTGCCGCTCAGGACGACGGGGGAAAGGACGCGGCCGATCTGATCGGTGACGTCGACATCGTCACGGAGGACCATGGACGGGCGGTCAAAGCCGGTGGAGCGCGACCAAAGCACTTCGTACCGGCCGCCGTCCCGGTCGACGGCCGAAGCCGAAAAGACAACGCCGCCGGAAGTGGCCGCAAGGATGATCTCCCCGCTGAGAGAGCCGGAGAGGAAACGATCCGGTGTGAGGACGATGGTGATCTTGGACTCGGCCGGGGCGAGAGCATCCGGACTGGGAAGGAGGCCGAGGCACTGCTGCAGCATCAGGCGGACATAGAGCGGGGACTCGCGGCGATCGGCCGCCCAGTCCTCGACGGTCCGATAGGGGATGCAAAAGCGCTCCGCCAGCTTGCGGTTGCTGAGACCGGCGGCTTTGGCGATCTCCGGGACGGTGCGGTGCGCGGCATCCCAGATCAGGCCGAGAGCGGACAGACGGGCATCGGGGATGGGGTCATCCGGGGCGTCGCCCCAGATCTCGGAGAGCGCGAGATCGGAGACGAAGAAATCGCGCTCGGCGTAGGAAAATACCTCCTTGATGGAGGCTCGGTACTGGTTGATGGTCATGATTACCTCCTTGATTATTGATCGTTGGGGCCTCCAATTACCTTGTAGAGTTTGCCGCGATGGCACTCATACCATGTGTTAGGCATGATGGTTACACCATCGACGATCCCGGCAGCGACACTCACAATGTTACCGTCAATCCGCTCGACGGCAAACAGCGCACAACCGAGCATACCCATTACCATGCCGCCCCATCCGGTCGCCAGGGCAACGCCATGGCCGCTCGTGGCGTCAGCAGAGCCATACGATCCCGTGGCGACAGCTACGGCCTGCTCGCCCATGGCGGATGCGGACCCACGATGACCAGTTACGGCGGCAACGGAATGATTTCCACAAGCGAAAGCGTCGCTCTCGCTGCCCGTAGAGACGGCAGCGCCCCGCTCGCCGCGGGAGGATGCAGCAGCCTGCGCCCCTGTAGAGACGGCAACCCCGCGCCAGCCGGTGGAACCGGCCGTGCCATGGTCATCCGTGGCGGCAGCAACACCCTGATCGCCATCGGCATCAGCCGCACCCCAATGGATGGTGGACACGGCCGCGCCGTACTTGCCTGTGGCGGAGACTGCGCCACGACCACACGCGCAGGTGTAGACGTAGAGGCTGTCGGGGTGGCTAGGCCGCATTGGGCCAAGATACGCAAAATGTTTGGTGTAGACATTGCGGGTATTGGGGGCATCAGGATTTAGGATGGGGGATTCAATGTCTGCCATAGTAGTTAGCTCCTTTTTAGTAGATATCGTAGATTCCGCGGACGAGAAACAGATGGGGGATTTGATTGTGGAATGACCATCTTGTACGGCTGTGAATTGTACGCTTAGATCCGCAATATAGCGGGACGAACTGACCGACCTTCCACCATTCGGGGTTTGCATTGATGTACTCCCAGTCTAGGGCAGGATAGACGTCCGGAACGACGACAACGCCAAACTCATTCTCACGCGCATGCCTGCTTGCATAAGCCTTTGCTTTGCGGGCTGTATCAAAGTAGACGACAGGGCGGCGGAGAATCCGCTCGCGCTCCAATTCGGTGATGTTAACAACCGGGAGGGGGAGCCCCTCGGGGAATACAACGTATTTCTTCATGGCAGTTTGCTCCTTTCAATTTGTGAACCGTTTTTTGATTTCCTCTAGGGTTACTTTCTAATTGTATTATACCACGCATTGCGTGGCACGTCAAGAGAAAACAAGAAAAAACATGCACAAAAACAAAATTAAATTTTGTGCAGAATGCACAAAACGCAGAAAATGAACGCAAGCCAGAGGCTGCGGCGGGGGCCGATCGGGGGATCGGGCCTCGCCGGAACCGCCGGAAGGGCGAAAAATGGGAACCTTGAAAGCCGAACACACGGGAAACGCACGCGTGCGATTTTTGAAACACACGCGTGCGTGATACCATATATAATACGCGCGCACGCGCGTATTTATCGGCTTGCTTAAAACTTATATCTAGCACCGCAGTGGCGGGGGAAGGGAGACCAGGGTGAAGATCATGGAGCGGACCTATCGTTGCAAAAATGGCGTCGTGGAAAAGACGCGGTATCACGTCGGCGACAACGCTCGTCCGCGCGGGCGCAAGACGGGCGTGACGACGCCGAGGCAGCAGGAGCAGAATTTTAACACGGCCGTCCGCCGCCTGGCGCGCCTGCTCAACTGCAACTGCACAGCGGACAAGGGCCTGCTAGTGACGCTCCGCTTTGCGGACGAGGGGATCGACAAGCTGCGCGAGACAGCCGGAGACGATCCCGACAAGCTCCGCGATGCCGCAGAGCATCAGGCGATGCTCTGGCTGCGCCGCCTGCGCCGGAAGGACAAGGGCGTGATCCCGTTTTACACGCTCTCGGCGAGCGACATGGACGGCGACACCGGCGAGCTGGTGCGTCTGCACGTGCATATCTGCATGGAGACGGACGGGAGCCTCAGTTGGGATGCGCTGCGGGACGCCTGGACGCTCGGGAGCGTCAACATCCGCAGCCTCCGCGGGCAGGACGACTACAGCCCGATCGCCTACTACATGCTCAAGCAGGTGCGGCGTGTGCCGGACCGCAAAAAATACAAGGTCAGCCGCGGGGCCGCTCTGCCGACGACGGAGGAGCGCGAGGTCGTGCTGTGCACCAAGATGCGCGCGCCTAAGGGCGCGAGAGTGCTGGAGGAGAGATACGTCGAGGGAGAGGCCGGGGCATATCTGCGCTATGTGCCCCGCAAGCGCGGCAAAAAGCTCGGCGGGCACAAAATGACGGCACGGGAACTGCTGGAAAACGGAGAAAATCGAGAAAAAGAAAGTTGACTCGCGGTCCGCGCGGGGGCATGCGCAGGCGCGGACCAAACAAACGCGCGCGCGGATGGGATATGCCGCGCCGATCATACGGGAGGACTCTGCCTGAGCGGCGCTCGGGCGGGGATGGGACCGCTATGCCGACACGGTATAGCGGATATCGTGCATGGACAGGAGGGCGAGGAGATGAGTTTCCGGAGGATGAGCGGGATCCGGCTGCCGTACCGGCGGCAGGGCCTGATCTACTTTACGCTGCTGAGCTACGAGGATATGGGCAAGGCAGGCAAAAAACGGATCGACGCCAAGCTGCTCGAGGCGGCCTACGGCGAGGAGGCGTATGCGGAGGCGCTGCGCGATTGGTGCTGCGGGAGGAGCACGGTGCAGGCGGCGGCGATCGCGCACGGAGTCAGCGAGAGCACGCTCTACCGGGCGCGCAAGCGGCTGTATGAGGCATGGTAACGCGGCACAAAAGTTGACGGCAACTAACACGGCTATTGTGATATCCTTACAGCAAACAGGGGGGGATGCACATGGGCCGGAAAAAGGCATACAAGCCCGCAGCGCTCCGGCGCGCGGTACAGGAATACTTTGCAGCGCTGCGCTACCGGGAGCCGGTATACCGCGAGGAGCCGGTGCTGGACGACGACGGGCAGCCGGAGTTTGACCGGTACGGACACCCGGCGACGCGCTTTGTGCGCGTGGTGACGGAGGACGGGACGCCAGCCAGCAGGACGAGCTGGGTCAGCCCGCCGACGATCACGGGGCTGTGCGGTCGGCTGGGCATCAGTCGGCAGACGTGGAGCAAGTATCTGGCAGCTGAGGAGACGCACGACATCTGCGACGAGGCCAAGCGGGTGATTGAGACGTACCTGCAGGAGCGTCTCGAGGACAAAAACTCCGCAGCGGGCGCAAAATTTGCGCTGCAGGCCAACTATGACTGGCGCGAGCGGCGGGAGATCAGCACGGACGCGCCGACAAGAGCCGCGATCGCGGGCGGCGAGATGACGATGGACGACAAGCTGGCGCTGCTGCGCGAGATCCAGGGCATGCAGCTGCCGGGGACGGAGGGGACACATGACAGCGACGGTACTGTTTGAGCGGCTGCGCAAGCTCAAGCCGGTCCCGGCGGAGATCGACGACACGATCCTGCTGGACTGGCTCAATCAGCTTGAGGGGCAGATCCTCCACGAGATCTTTTTGCTGGCCTTAAGCGAGATTACGCCGTATTCGGCGACGCCGACCGAGGCGCTGGCCGCGCCGTATCCCTACGACGGGATCTATCTGCTGTGGATGGAGGCACAGGTCGACTTTGCCAACGGCGAGTACGAGCGCTACACCAACACGATGCAGCGGTACAACACCGCGTGGAACGATCTGGCGCGGCACATTGCCAAGTGCATCCGGCCGGGCTACGGCAGGGCCGTGGAGCAGGGCTATTACCTGAGCGCCTACGGGATCGCCAAGGCGCACGGCTACACCGGCACGGAGGCCGAGTGGCTGGCCAGCCTCAAGGGCGCAGCGGGAGAGCCGGGCAAGGATGGCAAGCCGTTTCACTGGAGCGGGGCGTGGGATGCAGCCGCGACTTATGCGCATCTCGATGCCGTGGAGCACAACGGCAGCTGCTACGTCTGGACAGACGATGCCGACAGCACGGCCGGAGACGAGCCGGGCGTGGACGAGCTGTGGGAGCTGTGCGCGGCCAAGGGATCCAAGGGAGATCCCGGCGCGGCGGGTGCGCCGGGACCGCAGGGAGACCCTGGAGCCGACTACGCGCTGACCGAGGCCGACAAGACGGAGATCGCGGACAAGATCACGGCAGACGGGCTGGAATTTACACTCGTAGACCCGCCGACCGGCGGCGATCTGCCGGAGGTGCTAGGAAATCTCGGGACGGCGATGGCCGACGCAGCCAAGGGAGCGATCCCGATCGCAGACGGAGCGAACGGCTGGACGACGGAAAAGCTCATCAAGATCTACACCGGAGACAAGGATCTGATCGGGTACATCCCGGATACGGCGTGGGTGGCGGCGTATATGGCAGCGCAAAAGGCGCTGCTCAAGCTGCTACCCGATAGCGCGGCAGCAGACGTCGGGAAGCTGCTGCAGGTCGGAGCGGATGGAAATGCAGCGTGGGGAAATAGACTGCCGACGGCGCTGAAAAACCCGGCTGCGCTGACGTTTGCAGGCGCGGTAACCGGGACGTATGACGGCTCAGAAGCGCTGACGATCACGATCCCCGAGGGCGGCTCCGGCGGAAGCGGCGGCTCCGGCGGGACGCTGAAGGCGATGAGCGCCGTGGGCGGATACATCGGCATCCCGGCGGCGGAGCTGCCGGAAAACGGCGTGGTGTGGATGTGCTTCGGCTCCGGCGACAGCACGGAGCTGTATACCGGCACGGTGACGATCCAGAATGCCGGGATCGCAGTTAATGATATGCTTGTGATCACAAACGGGACAGTAAACCCGCTCAATCAGGTATCGTGGGTCAGCGATGGCCTCGCGATATACGGCCTGTCGACAAGCGACTACCGGGGCGTGTATCAGGTGGTCGGAGCCGGAGGAGCGGCTGAAGCAACACAGAAGGCGTGGGCTAAAATCATCGACGCGGAGATAACAGAGGCAACAGTGTCCTTTTCAAAGAACGGGCTCCCCAATGTGACGGAACTGTACATTAAGTGCTCACAGTTAGCTAATGCAACGGACAAAGACAGCGTGGAGTGGTTGACCATAAATAACAAAATAGTTTCGAACAAAATAGCAAAAGTCTCAAAAGTGGACGGAGCAAAAGTGTTTAATTGGACTCACTGCAAATACAACGGGTTGGTGTGGGTGATCTACAGTAGCAGTGGGGCGATTTTGAACGAAAATTTAAGCCCGAATAACGCACAGTGCCCTTACAATCTGGTCGACAACGTTGGGGCGGCGACATCGATTAAGATCTCCTCGCCCACCACACAATATGCAGCAAACACTGGTAAATTGGAGGTTTGGGCAAGATGAAAAAATACGTAAACGGCGAATATACCGATTTCCCGGAATCTGAGATCGCGGAACTGGAAGAAGTGCGGCTGCGGTACGAGGCCGCCGAAAAGCACCGGCCGCTGACGATCGGCGAGGTGGCCGAAATGCTGGTCCGCCAGCAGATCAACACGCTTGCGGTGGATGATCAGACGGCGCTGCGGATGATTGCATTTTACCCGGATTGGGAGGGTGGCAAGGCCTATGCAGCGGGAGATAAGATGGTATCCGGCGGCAAGCTCTACAAGGTGCTGCAGGCGCACACGTCGCAGGAGACGTGGGTGCCGGGCGCAGCGGGCACGGAAAGCCTGTACGCCCGCATCGACGAGGAGCACGACGGGACACAGTATGATCCGATTCCCTATGAGGGCAACATGGCCCTCGAAAACGGCAAGTATTACGCGCAGGGCGGCGTGCTGTACCACTGCACGCGCGATACAGGGAATCCCGTACACAATGCCCTGAGTGAACTGGTGGGGCTCTACGTTGAGGTAGTAAGCGATGGCGACTAAGGTACTGGTAAAGGATGGAAAGCTTGCGACGTATGGGGGCAAGGTAGTGGAGGTGGAGGCGACGTGCGCGGAGGCTATCGAGTGGCATCAGTGTCCGGAAGCCGTCCGAAACTTTCTTGCCAATGTGACCTACGACCCCAGCGACTACAACACGTCTCAAATCGCCAATTATGCGCCAGCGACAGCAGTTGTGAGCAATTACAAGCCCATCGGGCAGACGGTTGGCGGTGTGACGCGCTACAATGAGGTGCCGAACGTTCTGACGCCTTTCGCGTCAGGTGGAAAAGCCGGAACGCTAAAACCGCTGGATGCCTTGCGTTGGATACGCACATCGGCCGGGGCAACCGCTTGGAACGTGCGTGACCTTGGCGGATGGGCATGTGACGGCGGTACGGTAAGGTATGGATTGCTGTTTCGCGGCGGAAAGCTGGCGGCGGCTGACCGGGCCGTGCTCGTCGGCGAGCTGGGCATCCAGCATGATCTTGATCTCCGTGGCCGTGAAGGCGGGGGAGCGGACGACGAGCCGAGCATGACAGCCTCCCCGCTGGGCGGCGACGTGTGGTACACACGCACACAGCAGTATGCATGGTACGCTCTGACGCCGGTAACGACATGGAAGACTTACCTCCGCTGCGTGATCGACGCAGTGACGCATCGGGAGCCGGTATATTTTCACTGTACCGCAGGTGCAGATCGTACCGGGACGCTGGCATGCGTGTTGGAGGGGCTGCTCGGCATGAGTCAATCGGACATCGACAAGGACTATGAGCTGACTACATTTTATTCCGGCTCCGGGTCCGATGCGACTGCACGGAGACGCAATGAATCAGACTGGAAGGGGCTTATCAATGCGATCAACGCCGTTTCCGGCGGCACATTCCGCGACAAGTGCGTCCTTTTCGCCGTGGGAACGTGCGGAATGTCAATGGCTGATATCAACGCTTACCGCGTGGCTATGACCAATGGAACGCCCGAGACACTGCACTGGTATCAGCCGATCACCAAAAATCTTACAGGCTGCACGATCAGCAACGCCGCGTCTTATGTGGATTACGGCGAGGCATACACCGCGACCATCACGCCGGAAAGCGGAAAGACGATCACGTCCGTAGTGGTCAAAATGGGAGGCGCGGATATCACAGCAACGGCTTATTCGGCAGGCAACGGTGCAATCAACATCGCCAAGGTGACGGGAGCGGTCGTAATCACTGCGGCTGCCTCTGCGCCGTCTGTGACTTACAACATCACGCGCAACCTCACCAATTGCGCATCGTCCAACACGGCGGATACCATCGCCGAAGGCGCGGCCTACACCACGACGCTATTCCCGACGGGTACGTATAAAAAGCTGGGTGCGATCACCGTCACAATGGGAGGTACGGACATTTCCGCGTCTGCGGTTTCCGGCAGCACGATCACAATTTCCAAGGTAACGGGCAACATCGTGATTACATGCGCGGCAGCGATCACGAATATCATTGATACCATCGGAATATCTGCGGATACGCGGCTGAGTACGTCGAGTGGCGCGAACAGAACGCAGGTAGGATATGCGGCTATCGGCGCGAACATGGACGCATCGAGCCTGATCCATCTGAAAGCGGGAGATACGCTCCGCATCAAGGGCGCAAGCCTCCCTGCGTCGAATGATAGTTACAGTGCAATCGCGTTGCACAATGCAAGCGGAACGTTCAGCACATCGACATATCTGCATAACGGGATTACTTGGAATGGCATGACGTTTAACAATGCTGGAGGTAGCGTCGTCGTAACTGCTGTTGGAGAACATTATTTCCGAGTTTCCATGATTTGCACTGATGCTTCGAAGGTCGTGGCGACAATTAACGAGGCGATCGAGTAAGGAGGTAGTAGCATGATCTACTTTGTGCCGGGCATGCACATCGAGGAGGGGATGCGGTACACCGACGGGGTACGGCGGTATATCGCGATCCGGTCCGGGCAGGCGTTGAGCCTGACGGACGAGTACTATTTTGAGGCGCTTTAGCGCCGGGAGGAGGATAACATGCAGCAGTATCAGTGCCTGTTGGTGGCCAACGAGTGCTACCAGCGCGGGAGGATGATGACGCCGACCAAGATCGTGGTGCACAGCACGGCGGCAAACAACACGAGCATCAGCCGGTACGTGCAGCCCGCGCCGGGGCAGACGGCCGGGCTGATGCAGTATCAGCCGCAGGAGCGCAAGCTGACGGCGAGCGAGATGAAAGCCGTCCTCGGTGCAAACCGGTACGGGAACGACTGGAACCGGGAAGGCATGTACGTCTGCGTGCACGCCTTTCTCGGCAAGCTGGCAGACGGCAGCCTTGCGGTATGTCAGACGCTGCCGTGGAAGAGGCGGTGCTGGGGCGTCGGCTCCGGCAGAAAGGGCAGTTACAACGACTGCGCGATCCAGTTTGAAATCTGCGAGGACGACCACAGAGACGCGGACTATTGCCGCGAAACGTTTGAGCTTGCAGCCGAGCTGTGCGCCCACCTGATGCGGGCCTATCCAACGATCACGGAGATCGTAAGCCACAACGAGGCCGGGCAGCGGGGCTACGGCTCCGATCACAACGACCCGGATAACTGGTGGCCGCGGCACGGCTACACGATGGGGATGCTGCGGCGGCGCGTGGCGGAGCTGCTGGCGGGCAAGCCGCAGCCCGCGCCGGAGCCGAGCGCAAAGGAAATTTACCGCATCCGCAAGAGCTGGGGCGACGCAGCCAGCCAGATCGGGGCGTACAGCGATCTCAGCAACGCCATTGCGGCCTGCCCGACGGGCTACAGCGTATACGGTCCCGGCGGAAAGGCAGTGTATTCCGGCGGCACGACGGTCGTGCCGGACAACAAGGTGCAGCCGCCCAAGCAGTACACGGCCGGATACCGGCGAAGCTACGCCGTCCGGGCAAACGGCGGGCTCAACCTGCGCAAGGGACCGGGCACGCAGTACACCAGCATCCGCGTGATGCCGGACGGCAGCAAGTGCAGCTGCTACGGGTACCACACCGGGGAGTGGCTGTACGTTATAGACGCAGCGGGCGCGACCGGGTACGCAAAGCTCGAGTATCTGGAGAGGCGGTGAGGCGGTGACGCAGGATGAGCTGATCCAAAAGCTGACGGAAACGGAGCAGCGCAGCAAGAGCAACACGCACCGGATCGACGAACTGGAGCAGGATCAAAAGGCGTTAAACAAGCTGGCCACGAGCGTGGCCGTGATGGCGCAGGAGCAGCAGACGATCCGGAGGGACGTGGCCAAGAGCGGCGAGGATATCAAGGCGGTGCGCAAGAGCATCGAGATGCTGCAGGCAGCGCCCGGAAAGCGCTGGGAAAAGGTCGTGGAAAAGATCATCCTCGTGGCAGTCGGCGCGGTCGTCGCGTGGCTGCTGGCAAGGATGGGCATCAAATGAGGAGGGGAAAACCATGAGGAACTGGAAAAAGTGGCTCAAGGCGGCCGCGATCCGCGCCGTAAAGACGGTGGCGCAGACGGCCGTGGCGACAATCGGCACGAGCGCCGTGCTCGGCGAGGTAAACTGGGCCGTTGTGGCCAGCGCTTCCGCGCTGGCGGGCGTGCTCAGCCTGCTGACCAGCGTGGCGGGCCTGCCGGAAGAAAAAAACGAATAAGGCCGGAAAGAGAGCGCCCTGCGGGAGACCGCGGGGCGCTCTTTTTGCGTGCTTACACGGCAGTACAAGTTGACGGTAACTAACACGGCTTTTGGGGTAAAATGGCCAAAACCGGTGAGAGGAGGGGACAGCATGGCAGACAGCAGAGACGGCTACGCGGGCAAGATCGGCCACGGCGGACAGCAGTACGTCAAGGCACCTTTTGCAAAAAAGCCGACGGCGGATCAGAGCCGGATCCACACCGGCACGGACCTGCGCATGACGGCAGGCAAGAAGCTCAGCGGCAACGCGGGCAGCAACAAGTGACGCCCTGAGGGGCAGGAGGGAACACAATGGATTGGTATCAGAAGTTTGGGCTGCCGCAGCCCGAAGAAGGCGCAAACGAGCAGGGAGCCGCCGCCCCTGACGCTGACGAGACTCCGGCAGGCGAAAACGGGCAGGAGGTCGCCGCCCCTGCGGAAACCGAAGAAGCGGAAGATCACGCGGCAGAGACGCAGCCGGACGCGGAGGACGCTCCGCAGGGGGAGGCGCAGCAGCCGCAGGACAAGGAGACCCGACGCCAGCAGGCTGCGGCCCGCAGAGAGCGGGAGCAGAGAGAGGCGATCGACGCCGCACTGGCGTCCGAGCGGGAAAAGTGGGAGAAAGAGGTCTTTGGCAAGGCCGGGATCAAGGACCCGTTTACGGGCAAGACCGTGGAAAACATGGAGGACTGGAGAGCATTCCAGGCCGCCACGGCCAACGCCAAGCTGGCAAATGACCTCAAGGCCGGACGGCTGACACCGGAGGGGCTGCAGCAGGCCCTGATGCAGTCGCCGGAGATCCAGCAGATCCTCAGCGGAGCCAAGGAGGCGCAGCAGCGCGCCGAGGCAGCCGAGCAGAGAGCCGGAGCGCAGGAGTTTTCGCAGCGCCGCGAGACGGAGCTGGCGGAGATCCGCCGGATGAATCCCGCCATCAAGTCGCTGGACGACATCATGGCGATGGAGACCGGCTCCAAATTTGCCGATGCGGTACGCCGAGGCAACAACTACGTCGACGCATACCGGCTGGCCAACTTTGATGCCCTGCAGCGCGGCCAGCGCGCAGCGGGAGAACAGGCAGCGAGAAACGCTGCGGCCGGGCTGCAGCATCAGCAGCGGACACGGCAGACGACCGGAGACACACCGGCACCCGTACCGGCAGGGGTCAAGGCCTTTTATAAGGCACTCAACCCCAATGCGACGGATGCGGAGATCTCCGCACATTACAACAAGACACACAAGGCCGGATAACGGCCGGAAGGAGGACAAATGGCATTTTTACCGCAGAGCTACCGCGACGGGCAGCCCGAGCCGTGGGAATACCTCGAGGCATCCGCCATCGGGGCATGCACCGTCGGCATGGCGCTGACGCTCACGAGCGGCAAGCTTGCAAAGTGCACCGGCGCAACGCGGCCGGACTATATCAGCATGTACGGCGGCACGGTGGCTGCCGGGGACGTGATCCCCTGCATCCGCGTGCACGAGGAGACGATCTTTGAGACGGAGTGGAGTGCGGCCAACACCGGCGCGGCCGTCGGCCAGATGGTGACGATCGACACGACCGGCTCCAAGGCCACGGCGACCACGACCAACGGCGTCTTTGAGGTCGTCGCATTCAAGGGCACGGCGGTCGGCGACACGGTCCGCGGCAGGTTTATCCGGCCGGGAACGGTGACGAGCACGGGCTGACAGAGATAGGAGGGGAAATATTTGGCAGGAATTATCGTTTCGGAATCCAGCAACGTGACCAACTCGCTCTTTGGCGAGCTGCAGTCTCCGCTGCGCATGCTCCTCGAGCGGGAGTATGAGGCGTGGATGCAGAAGGAGGGCAATGCGCTGCAGGATCTCTTTGTCAACATGCCGATCACGACGGCGAGCACCACGCTCGGCGGATTGACCGGCAGCAACAGCTTTGAGCCGGTCGGCGAGAACGGCGCGTATCCGCAGGGCGGCATCGAGGAGGGCTATTTCAAGACCTTCCGCCCCGTCACCTGGAAGGGCAGTTTCTCGATCTCCATGGAGATGATGGAGGACAAGCTCGACAGCGTGCTCAAGGGCCAGCCGATCCAGTTCCTGGACGACTACTGGCGAGCACGATCCAAGTTCTTCTGGGGTCTGCTCGGTACGGCGCTGCAGAACAACGACACGATGAAGCTCGGCGTCGAGACCTTCTCGACGAAGACCAAGGACGACGTGAAGCTGTTTTCACAGTCCCACAAGATCAAGCGCACCGGCAAGACGCAGAGCAACGCATTCTCCAACGCGTTCTCCGAGGCGAACCTCGGCCTCGTGGCGACCGCCATGCAGAATCTCAAAACCGACAGCGGCGAGCCAGCGGGCCTTGAGCCGAACACCATCATCATCCCGAACGACGCCAAGGCAAAGGCCGACGTCTTCGGCGTGCTGGGTGCGTTCCACGACACCGGCACGGCCGCGAGCAACAAGTTCAATTACCAGTTCGGCAACTGGAACGTGATCATCGCGCCGTACCTCAACGCCTACATGGGGACGAGCGGCTACCCGTGGATCCTCGCCGATCTGGCGTACAACAAGCGCTACTACGGCGCCGTGGATGTCGACCGCAAGCCGCTGACCGTGCGCAGCGAGATTGCCGAGAACGACGCGAACGTATGGAAGGGCAACGCCCGATTCACGGGCGGCTTCTACGATTACCGCGCCTTCGCGGCCGCGGGCGTGAGCTTTGGCAGCTCGCTCACCTGAGGGAGCATGAGTAAGTAAAAAGGGGGCAGGGAAATGGACGACAAGGCGCTGCAGGCTGCGCTGTGGTACAAGCAGCTGTGCGAGAGCAACAACGCCGTTTTCCTGCCCCTGTTTTTTGACCATCACCGTCACCTGATCCTGATGGGCGGCGGCGGAAGCGGGAAATCGATCTTTGCGGGGCGCAAGGTGCTAGAGCGCTGCGCGACGGAGCCGGGACACAGGATGCTCGTGGTGCGCAAAGTCGCCAAGACGCTGCGCGAGAGCTGCTTTGATCAGCTCAAGGCGCAGGCCATGCAGTACTACGGCCCGGCGATCAGGATGATCCCGCGAGGCAAAAGCGGCGACATGTACATCACGTTTACCAACGGGAGCGAGATTTTGTTTGCCGGACTAGACGACGTGGAAAAGCTCAAGTCCATCCACGATATCTCCGGCATCTGGATCGAGGAGGCGAGCGAGCTGCTGGAGGGAGATTTTAATCAGCTGGACATCCGCCTCCGCGGCGAGAGGAAGTATTACAAGCAGATCATCATCTCGTTTAATCCGATCTCCATAACGCATTGGCTCAAAAAGCGGTTTTTCGATCGCGAGGACGCGCGCGTCGTGACGAGCCGGACGACATACAAGGACAACCGCTTTCTGCCGGAGGAGGACCGCCTGACGCTGGAGGCATTCCGCGAGACGGACCCGTATTATTATCAGGTATACTGCCTCGGGCAGTGGGGCGTGCTGAGCCAGACAATTTTCCATCGAGAGATCCTGATGCGCCGCCTGATGGACCGCAAGGAGCCGGTCCGGCGCGGGAGATTTGCATACCGCTACGACGAGACTGCGATCACAGACGCAGCGTTTACGGACGCGGAAGACGGCGAGACGCTCGTCTGGGAGGAGCCGCAGGCAGGGCATCCCTACGTCATCGGCGCAGACACGGCGGGAGAAGGCTCGGACTGGTTTGTCGCCTGCGTCATCGATAACAGCACGGGGCGGCTCGTGGCAAAGTACCGCACGAGGACCGACGAGGATCTGTTTGCCCGTGAGGTATGGTGCCTCGGCATGTGGTACAATCAGGCCCTCGTTGGCATCGAGGCCAACTTTTCGACGCATCCGATCAAGGAGCTTTCACGGCTGCGGTATCCGAGGCAGTTCGTGCGGCAGGTCGAGGATAGCCTGACGCATGTGGTGCGCGAGGCGCTCGGCTTTAAGACGGACCGTCTAACGCGGCCGGTCATCATCGCGGAGCTGCAGGGGATCATGCGTGAGCATCCGGAGCTGATCGACGATGAGGATTGCCTCAACGAGATGCTGACCTTTGCCCGCAACAGCAAGGGACGGCCGGAGGCGGTCGAGGGCGCGCACGACGACTGCGTGATGGCGCTGGCGATCACCTACTATGTGCGCCAGCAGCAGCGGGCGACCGTAGAGACGAGGCACAAGCGCGTCAAATGGGACAAGGATCAATGGGAGGACTACAGATCGGCCGACGCCACGGAGCGGGCCTATCTGATCGGCAAATGGGGCAACCCATTCTGAGATAGGAGGGAAATATGCTGCAAAATATCCGACAGCTGGCGGGAGAGCCGCCGGAGCTAACCGGCAACGCCGCGGCTGACACGGCCGCGCTCAACCGCTGGCACCGCAAACTGATGGCGGGCCTCGAACATCTATTTTGTCAGGTCGAAAACGAAATGGACGCGATCACCGGCGACCGGGCAGCCATGGCGGAGCGAAAGATGCAGGCCGCGAAAAAGCGGCTGGAACGGGGGAGACAGAATGGGTAGACTGCCGGGCATGGCCTACAGCTCCGGGATCACGCGGTCGCAGCAGGTGCAGTTCGGCGGCCTGCGGCATCACCCGAACGCCGGGAACGGCGAGATCTATGATATGGAGAATATGAGCGCGCGGGACTATCCCCTGCTGCGCTCTCGAGATAAGCGCCGGAACGGCAGAACGCTGACCGGCGCAACGGAGATGTTTTTTGACAACCACGCGATGTGGTACGTCGATGCGGACGGCTGGCTGTGCTACAAGTGGGCGCTGCTCAACCTCAAGGTCGCATACGTCGGGACAGGCGAGACAAAGTTTGTGCGCTTCGGGGACCGCATCGTGCTGATGCCGGCGAAAAAGATGGTGCAGGCAAAATACACCGTCAAGGGGAAGGCAGACAATCCGGCAGCCCTGCCGACGAGCGCCGAAAAGGGAACGGCATACGTCATCAACACCAATAACGATCCGCAGGCCCCGAAATGGTCGCTCTTTGTCTGGACCGGGGATGAGTGGGACAGCATGGGCGCGTGGGTCGTGAGCATGGAGGCGAAGCTGACGGCGATCAAGATCACGATCTCGGACGGGACGATCTACGGAGCCGCCGCCACGGCCAATACGCTGACGATCAATCTCCCGGCATCGGCCGATCTTGCAAAGGCAGGGTTTCAGGCCGGAGACGCCGTGGAGATCGACGGCCTGACCACGGAGCCGGACAACAACAAGATCGCGATCATCCGCGAGATCGGCTCAAAGAGCCTCATCTTTTCGGATTATTGCTTTAAGATCCCGCCGAGCGACAGCGGCGAGAAGCAGACCTCGTACAGCGAGACGGGGACGATCACGCTGCGGCGCAGCGTGCCGGACATGGACGTGTGCTTTGAGTTCGAAAACCGCCTGTGGGGCGCGGACAAGAAGGAGATCTTTGCCAGCGCACTCGGAGACCCGACGAACTTTTACGTCTTTGACGGGCTGAGCACGGACAGCTGGTACGTGGAGCTGCAGACCCGCGGAGAGATCACGGGCGGCGTCGGCTGGCATTACCCAACGTTTTTCCGCGAGGGCTATATCCTGCGGATCTACGGGGCGGACGCCACGACATTCCAGACGAGCGAGGTCCTCGCACCGGGCGTGGCGCACGGCATGCAGCACAGCCTCGGCGCAGCGGGCGGACTGCTGTTTTACTACTCTCCGCAGGGCATGATGGCCTACGACGGGGATTACCCGCAGGATCTGCAGCAGATTTTTGGGCCGGGTGAGTACAGAGGCGGCCTCGCACAGAGCGACGGAACGGACTACTACATCCAGCTCAAAAAGCCGGGCGCGGCCCCGCAGAGGCTATACCACTACGACGGGCTGCGCGGCATCTGGACCGTGGAGGACAGCCCCAACATTGACAGCATGGCCCTGACGGAGGGGGCGGAGACGCTGCTGCCGTCCATCATCGCAATGACGACAGGCAAGGCGCTGACGACGCTCAAGGGGCCGGGCGGCCCGTGGGCAGAAAACACGGCGGCCGTGGCGAGCTTTGTGGAGTTTGCGGACTTTACGATGGAGTCGCCAAACCGGAAAGCCGTGAGCAAGCTGCTGCTGCGGCTGAGCCTGACGGGCGCGAGCGTGACCGTCAAGATCCAGTACGACAGCAGCGGGACGTGGAAAAGCGTGGCGACGCTGACCGCAGCGGGCAAGCGGAGCTATTACCTGCCGGTCGTGCCGCACCGGTGCGACCATTTCCGGGTCCGCATCGAGGCGACGGGAGAGTGGGCGCTGCACAGCCTCGCCATTGAATACTACGTCGGCAGTGCGCTGCACTAAGGAGGCAACATGGACAACGAGAAAAAGACCCTGCACAAGTGGCAGGACAAGCTGGACCGCAACCTGCAGGCCTACGCCGGGGAGCTTGACAAGATGGACGCGCGCGAGATGCAGTACAAGGGCGGCCACGCGCTGCGGCCGCTGGTAGAAAACGGGATCGACGAGCCGACGGAAACGCCACACGTCTGGAACATCACGAGCGAGAACATCGAATCGGAGATCGACAACAGTATGCCGACCGGGAAGGTAACGCCGAGCCGCCAGCAGGACAACCTGCTCGGCAAGATGATCGAGGCCATGCTCCTGGACGAGCTCGACCGGCTGCCGGCGGAGCGCATCAACGACCGCGCAGAGCGCACCTGCAAGGTGCAGGGCGGCGTGCTGTATCTCGTGGAGTGGGACAGCGCGCAGCGGACGCACACGACCGTCGGCGAGAACAGCATCACGGTGCTGCATCCCAAGCGCTACATCCCGCAGGACGGCGTAGAGGAGCCGGAGGACATGGACTACATGTTTATCCGCATGCCGCAGACCAAGGGCTACGTCAAGCGCCGGTACGGCGTGGACGTCTCGGACGAGACGGAGGAGGACGCCAGCCTGCGCGGCGAGGAGGCCAGCACGGCCGAGGACCTCGTCACGCTGGAGACAGCCTACTACCGCAACGAGCACGGCGGCGTCGGACGCATCGTCTGGGTGGGCGACACGGTCTGCGAGGAGCTGGAGGACTGCCAGAGCCGCCGCCTGCGCCGCTGCAAAAAGTGCGGACAGACAGAGGCGGACTCGGCAAACTGGAAGATGGTCGGCCCGACCGTAAACGGTGAGTATCCGCAGGGGCTGCCGCCGGAGCGGCGGAGAAAGGACGCCTGCGCCTACTGCGGCGCGCGCAGCTGGGAGGAGACGGACGAGGAAGGACGCTGGATGACCATCGCCGACCTGCGGGAAAAGGGCGTCCGCGAGGACGTTCTGAACCGCCTGCAGGGAATGGCTGCACCGGAACCGGCTGCGGCAGAGCCGGAGTTTACGCCGGACGAGACAGCCGTAAATGCAGCGGGTAGTTTGATACCGGATGCAGAAAACGGCGCAGAGACGATTCTGGGGCCTGAGACGCTGCCTCCGTACAACACGCAGACGCAGGCAGACACGGAATACTGGGTGCCGTACTATCGCCCGAACATCTACCCTGTCGTGCTGCAGCGGAATGTGACCGCATGGGGAACGTTCCTGGGCGAGAGCGACTGCGACAAGATCAAAGATCAGCAGAACACGGTGAATCACCTGAGCCGGAAGATGATCACGCGCATCAGCAAGTGGGGCACGAAGATCGCGATGCCGGACAATCCCGGCCTGCGCATGGACGGGCAGGATCAGGAGCTGTGGTACATGCCGCAGTCCGATCTGGCGCAGGTAAAGCAGTTTGATTTTACCGGCGACCTCGAGTGGCCGTATGCGTACCTCAATCACGTCTACGAGGAGAGCCGCCGGATCCTTGGCATCACGGACTCGTTCCAGGGCCGCACGGACACGACGGCGACGTCCGGCAAGGCCAAGGAGTTCTCCGCCGCGCAGGCAGCCGGCCGAATCGAAAGCAAGAAAATCATGAAGAAGGCCGCGTGGGCCGAGATCTTCGAGCGGCTTTTCCGCAACAAGCTCGCCTACTGCGAGGAGCGGCGCAAGATGCACGGAAAAAATGAGATGGACACGGAATGGAACTCGTGGGCGTTTCTGGAGTGCGACGAGGCGGGGGAGCTGTACTGGAACGATCAGTTCCGTTTTTCGTGCGACAACGCATCCGGGCTTGCCGCGAACCGCGAGGCCATGTGGCAGGAGATCACGCAGCACCTGCAGAGCGGCGCTTACGGCAACCCGAGCGAGCCGCAGACGCTGATCCGCTACTGGTCGCAGATGGAGATGCAGAATTACCCCGGCGCGGGGACGATCAAGAAGCTGCTGGAGGAGCAGGCTGCGCAGCAGCAGGCACAGGCGATGGCCATGCAGTCGCAGCAGGCCATGCAGCAGCAGATGGGTATGCAGCAGGGCATGCAGTAAGGAGGGGCCATGCAGTACGGATACAACAAGGATACGGACTACAAAAAGCTGATGGATGACGCGGCCGCGAAGGGCAATTATGCACAGGCCGCGATCTATGAGCAGATGCGAAACGAAAAGATTGCGGGGGAGGGGCTGAACCAGTGGGCGCAGACCAACCAGTACGCAAATTACCTGCAGGGGGCCGGAGCAAACACCGGCTGGAAGAACCCCTATCAGGAGGAGCTGGACGCCGCGATCAAGCGCCTGCAGGAGAACAGCGGCGGGGCCTATAAGTGGGACCCCGAAAACGATACGGCCATGCAGGAGTACCGCAAAACCTACCTGCGCGAGGGCGACCGGACGATGCGCGACACGCTGGGAGCCTACGCCAAGCAGACGGGCGGCCTTGCCTCCACGCAGGCCATTGCGGCGGCAAGTCAGGCGGCCGACAACTACAAGGCGCAGCTGGCCGACAAGGTCCCGGAGTTGGAGCAGCAGGCATACAACCGCTGGTACAACGAAAAGCAGACGGCCCGGCAGGATCAGTACAACTACCTCTCGGCCATCATGAACGCGGGCAGCGCCGCGCAGAGCGAATACAGCCTGCGCATCAACGAGGCGCTCAACCGCTGGCAGCAGCTCGGCTATGCGGACGATCAGGTGTCGAGCGTGCTTGGCGTGGGCGTGGGCACGCCGACGACGGACCAGTCGTATCAGAACTGGCAGAAGATGCGGGCGCAGCAGGATGCCGACTGGCAGCGCGAGCAGTGGAGATACCAGCAGGAGCTGGATAAATACAGCCAGAACGAGCAGCAGCGCCAGAACGCCTATAACCTCGCCATGACGATGCTGCAGCTGGGCCAGATGCCGAGCGCGGAGATGCTGGCACAGGCCGGGATCAGCGGCGAGGACGCGAAGCGCATCCTCGCGGGCGTGCAGGCGCAGAGCGGCGGGTACAGCGGCGGCTCCGGAGGATCTTCCGGCGGAGGATCGTACAGCTCCGGCAGCGGGGGCGGGAGCGGATCGGGAAGCGGGGGCGGCGTGACGGGCGGAGTGGATGAGGACACGCCGTACCTGAAAGACCTGAATCAAATGAGCACGACGGCAAGGAAGTATTATCTTGACATCCAGAGAACTCTGCGATATGCAAAAACCAAAGAAGAGGCCGAGCGAGCAAAGAATTCGCTGATCGCTGTAATGGATGCAGCATATGACGCCAATCAATTGACAACGGAGGAGTACAATAGGCTGCTGATGGAGTTCGGCGAGCACTGATACAGGAGATAGTATATGGCGAGAATTATCGGGAAAGAGTATCTTGCCCGCCAGAAGAGAGCCGAAGAAGCGAAGAAGAAGGGCGAGAAGCGGCAGGCAGATATTATCGTAGAGAGAGCAGACCAACAGATCGACAATATCATAAACAAAGCTAACCAGACGATCGGGCAGTATGTTCCAGGTGCAGCCCTGAGAAGGCTCGAAAATGGGACGCAGGGAGGATACCCGCAGCGGGAAGAGACGCGGCGGGTGATCGGGAAAGAATATCTTGCACGGGTCAGGGCGGAAACAGTTGAAAAGGCAAAGGCCAAGGCTGGCCAGATCAACAGCACGGCGGTGAAGAGCGCCTATAAGCAGGTGCGAAAGGATGCCCGCGGGAAAGCGGAGCGGCATGTGGCGGTCAACACGACGGCCCCGCTGGATTTTGCGGAGGCCGGAAGGTATCGGGCAAAGTTTTTGAGCGGCCGCAGCGTCGACAAGGTGCAGCGGGAGTATGACACCACGCGGGAGCGCGCGGAGGAATACCGCCAGAAGGCACTGCATCTGCGGGAGACCGGAGATGCGCAGAGGGAAGCCAGCAGTACCACTGCGACCGGGAAGGACCGCGAGGATGAGACCAGATTCGGCTCCTCTCTGACGCGGTCCGCTGACCAGTGGGACAAGCTCGCACAGGAGGAGAGCAGCAAGGCGCTCGAGCTTGCGCGGGAGCTGGGATATGCCAAGGTGTATCAAGTCCAAAAGACAGAGGCCGACATCGTCAAAAAGCCGGATTTCGCGGAGAAATCGAAACCGGTGGAGCAGAACCCCGGCGAAACAAAACGTCCCGGAGATTACGAAGTCGACCAGTCTCTCAGCGAGACCTACGAGACGATCATGCCGGAAATCGACATTGTGCAGTATCGCGTCAATCACAACGGCCAGTCTCCCGCCAGCGCGGGCACGGTGCATCAGGAAGACGCGTTTATGACCGACGACGAGCGGGCGACGTTCAACTATCTGTACAACACCGGCCGGAAAGACGACGCGCTCGAATACTATAATGCGCTTTCTGATACGCTTGAGATGCGCCGCGGCGTACAGACGGCGAAAGATTGGGACAGCACGGCCGCCCGCGCGGTCTACAATCTCGGGGCTGGCATCAACCGCTGGGTGCGCGGTGTCGGGCAGTTGTTTACGGACGAGGCACTGCCTGCGACATCGGTCGATTACGCGCAGGGCATCATGAATTCGGAGGCCGGGCGCGGCGGTCGAATTCTGTACAGCGCGGCAAACAGCCTCGGCAATATGCTCCCGTCCGTCATTCTGTCCGCGGCCACGTCCGGCGCGGCCGGAGCGCTCGGTGCGAGTGCGAAGGTGGCGGAGACCGCAGGCAAAGCGGCGTCCACGGCCAGCATGTTTGCAGGGGCCAAGGGCAACGCCTACACGGAGGCCCTGCGGCAGGGCATGACCAAGGCGCAGGCGTCGACCTATTCGACGCTCGTCGGTGCGAGCGAGGCTGGGCTGGAGTATCTCATCGGCGGTATCAGCCGATTCAGCAGGGGCAGCGGCATCGGCGACTTCGTGCAGGAGGCGATCTCCGGGCTGGGCCGCGGCTATGCGCGCGTGGCCTTCCGCTTTGCGGGCAGCCTGATCGGAGGCTCGATCGACGAGATCATCGAAGAAAACACGCAGAACTATCTGGAGCCGCTGTTTATCAACTACGTCACCGGCAAGGAGGCAGAAATGCCGGGTTGGGACGAATTCATCGAAACGACCCTCTCCACGCTCATTACGACGGGCGTGATGGAGAGCCGCGGCTCGTTCGCCGAAGCGAAGCGGAACATCGCATTCACGCCGTTCGAGGCGCAGCTGGAATGGGTGTCCGCCGCGAAGAATGTGTTTGCCGAAGGGACGGACGTTGCGGAATTTGCGGACGTGCTGGAGAGCCGCCTGCAGGCCGGAGACCCGATGAGCTACAAGGAGTTCCGCGAGGGCATCCGCGCCCTCGGCGTGGATGAAAAGACCATGGACCGGATCGCAAAAGGCAAGTTGACGGTCGATGAGGTCTTGACGTCCACGGAGAACGGCGATAAAATCAGCCTGAAGGAGTGGCAGGCCGGGCAGAATAGCACGGCGCAGCAGGTACAGAGCCAGACGCAGCGGGCCGAAACGGTACAGGCGGAGAACAACAATGTTGAGGATGCCATGACCGCAGCGGAGCAGGAGGCCGACCGACTGATCGCCGAATGGAACCGCGGCGAGAACAGCACCTATGAGCTCGGGCAGCAGGCGCAGCTCGTGATGCAGCAGCTCGAAGAAGAAGTGCGGGAGGGAACTGCGACGGATCCCGGCAGTTACATGAACCGCCAGATCCAGCTGCAGGAGATCGTGCGCTCTGCGCCGGAGGCGAGCACTGCGCAGCAGGCCGCTCAAAACACGACAGAAGGGATTGACAACAATGGCAGAACGGAAATTTTTGATGACGGCGCGCAACGGGACGCAGGTCTGGGTACCGGAGAGCAAGCTGGAGCAGTGGCAGAAGGCGCAGGAGGACCAGTCACCGGAGGCGCAGGAACGCAGACGCAAAACGGCCGAGCGGATCTTAGCGGCGGTCGAGAGGCTGTCAGCGCAAGGGAAATCGGAGTAAAGGGCGGCACAGCAGAGAAAAATATCCACGTCGTCATTCCGAGCGAGATCGACACGGCGCGGGCGGAAGATGCGGCGCTCGTCGAAAAAATGAACCGCATCGTCGTGGAAGCGGCGGCAAAGGGACAGGACGTCACGTTTGTCTCCGGCGCGCTCACAGTCGAGTCCGGGAACCGGACCGTGCGCGTGGAAGGCGTGCGCCAGACCGGCGACAACGGAAGAACGCAGATCTATTTGCAGGTCGACGGACGACGGGACATGGAGCGCATCTACCGCCACGAGGATTTCCACGACGCGGTGGAGGCGCAGCCGGGGCTGCTGCAGCGCCTTGCCGACCGGCTCATGCAGGAGTACGGCCGCGAGGAAATGCTGCGCATGGCGATTGACTATGCAGAGGCCTACGACGGCATTTACGGCGAGTTTACAGAGGACATGACGGAGGAGCAGGAGAACGAGCTTGCGGTCCGGTACATGGAGGAGGTCTTTGCGGATGCCTACGCAGGGATCCGCAGAGGGCAGCGGCGCATCCGCTCCGCGCAGAAAACGCTGGAAAACAGCGGGGAGATCGAGACGCTCCGGACAAGGGGCCAGACGGCGCAGAACGTGCAGGAGGAGCAGAACGGGAAACTGTCTATTGCAGATGGACTGCTCGACAAACTTCGGCGCGTAGCAGAAAACAGGTATCGCGGAGCTGACGAAATCTATATCGGGGAAACATCGGACTTTTTGACACGGGAGATCGGTGTCGATGCGGCAAAGGTCACAATGCCCGCGAGCAAAGCGTACGCCGCAATGGTTACCGAAGAGCGGGCCAAGATGGATGACCGATACAACAAAAACACAAACTATCACGGGCTAGGAGCGGATGGGCTGCTCGAAATCCTTGAAAAATCGGAAAATCCAGTGGCGGCTTTTGTTTCCAAGCCGGGAGAAAAAGGAAGCCGCCGCAACCGCCTAGTGCTTGTAACAGACAAAGAAATCAATGGCGGGACGGCGGTAGTAGTTGAAGAAATTGAAACTAGAGGAAAATACAAAAACAAACTACTCGATGTAAACAAAGTAATAACAGCGTACGAACGCGATAAAGTAGCAAACGACATTGAAACCGCCGCAGCAACTGGAAAGCTCTTGTTTTTGGATAAAAAAAGAAGACAGAGCTTAAATGCTGGGAACCAAGGGTCCAATTCCCAGGGAACCATGCAAAGCTCTGACTTCCAGACTAATATACAAAACTTTCTCGCAGATGTCAAGTGGGAATCCGGGGAATACGATAAAAAAGTTTCGGGAAGCGGACCGGTCGAGAGCGATATCGCAGCAGCATTCCGAAAAGCGCTGGAGAAGAAGACGAGTTTCTCGGTATCGGACGACCTAAATGAACTTAATCAGCAGGTGCAGGGGGCCGAGGCTGCGACACGCAGCGACGCGCTCAAGGCACAGGCGGAAGCAGAGCTGCAGGAGTACCTGAAAAAGGGAAAGGGTGAGTTGGCACAGTCCATCAGCAAGATGAGCGACGCCACCCTGAAAAAGCAGACCGAGCGGGTCAAGCAGGCCATGACGGCAGAGTCGGAGGGCCTGCGAGTCAACGAGGCGGCCGAGGCCGTGACAGAGGGCGTGCAGAAATACGCTGAGAGCCGCAACCAGCGCCTCGGAGACATGCTGCAGATGATCAAGACCGAGCAGAACAAGCGCGCAGCGGCAAAGCGAGAGGCAGAAAAGCAGCGACGTGCAGAGACCAGAAAGACGCCGGAAGCGAAGCTCCAGCGTAAGGTCGACAAGCTGCAGAAGCAGATCGACATTGAGCGGGCGGCGCTCCGGCAGGCAAAGCAGGGTGGGACGCTCACCAGAGAGATGGCAGAGCAGAGCGAGGAGCGCATCACGGGCCTCCGACAGGAACTCCTCGACTATAAAAACGGACTGCAGGAGAAAAAGACCGCGGCGCGCGAGGAGAAAAAGCGCCAGCAGGATCAGGCAGCCAAGGAGGCAATCCTGAAGGAGAAGCCCCGTCAGGCCACGAGAGACCTGACGAACGCGCTGATCGATAGCTTTAACGTCCCGGAGGCAAACCGCACACAGGCGACGATCCAGATCCGCGAGCTTGCCGAGCAGGCCTATCAGGAGGGGCAGAAAGGCCCCATCACAAACGAACTGCGCAACAAGATGCTCGACACGCTGATCGAGCTGGGAACGGAGCGGGAGATGCTCGACAACCGGGAAAGCGAGATCAGCCAGCGGCTGCGCGAAAAGTGGATCCAAGTGCCAGACGAGGTACGAACCGCGTTCGGCGAGGAGTGGGCCGACATCAAGGAAAGCGCGTATGACAGCGGGATCTATTTTACCTACAAGGACGGATACCGCAGCATCCAGAGCTGGACAGCGGAGCTGCAGAAGGAATTCGGGCAGATGTTTGACACGACCCGCAGCCTGCAGCAGCAGCTGCGCGACATCGTGAACCTGGCGTCGGAAGGCTACGGGAAGCAGATGACCATCGGCGACATGATCCGGCAGAATGCAGACGACTACAGCTGGAGCATGCGTGAGAAGGTCGAGGAGCTGGGGAAAGTGCTGGACGACCAGCTGCAGCGGTTTGGTGAGAAGGCAAACATCGAGGTCAAGCTCGCGGCCCGGTCGGCAAAGTCCCTGCAGGCGCAGCAGCAGTATTTCGAGAACCGACTGCGCAGCCGGACGGAGCAGCAGATGGAGAGCCTCGCCCGCGAGAAGCTACTCAAGAGCGCAAAGCAGCTGAGCCGCATGGCGAACAAATCATCTGCGGAGCAGCGGACCGCGATCCAGAAGGTCATCGGCAACATCGATCTCGTGGCAAGAAGCATCACGCCGGACGGTATCGAGAATCTGCAGGAGCTTGCGCTGAGCTACCGGCAGGCCATGGAAGCCATGGGCGAGAATTTTATCCGCGATAAGGACGTAGAGGACCGGCTGGCCAGACTGGACAAGAAGCGCATCGACAACATGGACGACATGGACGAGGTGCGGCAGCTTGCGCAGGACATCACGGCGGTAGCAACGCAGATCCGCAATCGGAATCAGATGCTCGCGACCGTGCGCCGCGAGACAGTGTCTGAAATGGCCGAGAACGTCCGAAAGGAAGTAAAGGCCGCGAAGGGGAGCAACGCAGGCAAGGCCAGAGACTTTGTCCTGATGCAGACCGACGCGAAGCGATTTTTCCTGGAACTGGGAGGCTGGAAGGAAGACGGCGCGACAGCCGAGCTGCTGCACGGGCTGGAACGCGGGGAGGAAAAACGCCGCCTGTATGAGATGCGGGCGCAGGGCCTCTTTAACGGATTCCTCGCGGACAAGGCAAACAAGAAATGGGTCGAGAGCGCAACCGGAAAGGATGCGCAGTGGATCACAGTCGACACGCCGCGCGGCGCGGCCGTCATTAAGGACGGGACGGCGAGCGCGATCAATGAGCTGACCATGACCCCGATGATGCGCGTCTCCCTGATCATGCACAGCAAAAACGAGGACAACCTGCGGCATATCGCCGAGGGCGGTATGCGCGTGCCGAACCGTGCGCTCTACAAGAAGGGCAACATCTCGGAGGCGTATGCGCGCGGTGACGTTGTGACGCTGACGCCGCAGGCCGTGCGGGATATCGTGCGAGGCGCAACAGCGCAGGAAATCCAGTTTGCCGCGATCCTGAGCAAGTATTTTGACGGGCAGGCAAAAAACGCGATCAACGAGGTATCCATGATCATGGACGGCTACGAGAAGGCCATGGTCAAAAACTATTTCCCGATCGAGTCCGACCGCGCGTTTACCGTGCAGGATAATGATCAGGTGCGCAACGACATTTCGCTGACCGGGCTCGGGTTCCTGAAGCAGAGAACCGGGAAGGGCGCGAACCCTGTATTGCTGCAGGACGCCTCGCAGACGTTCCAGCGGAGCGTGGAATCCGTCAGCAAATACTACGGCCTGGCGCTGCCGATCCGCGACCTGAACGCCGTTATGAACAGCACCTACTACGAAAACGCCGGGAAGGTCCGGCTGTCGCAGACGGACAGGCTGCTCGGACGAGACCGCAGCAAGGAGGGCGGTGGCGCGATCCGCACGCAGAGCGCAGAAAGCGTGCGGAATGTGATCGCCGGGAAGTGGGGTAAAAGCTCCATCAACTACATCGAAAAGCTCGTCGGGGACCTCCAGCGCAGCGGGAAGGACATGGACGCGTTTTCCGGGTTCTTCGGCTGGCTGCGCGGCCAGTATGCGAGCGCGGTGATCTCGTTTAACCCGAGCTCCATGCTCAAGCAGTGGGGCAGCTATGCAACAGCCATGGCATATCTCAGCCCCGGCGATCTTGCAGCGGGCCTGCTGCGGGGCATGAAGGGCAAGGTCAGCACGGACACGCTCGGACAGTACAGCTCCGTCTACTGGTACCGCAATCAGGGCAACGCGACGCAGGAGCTGCACGACCTGACTACGAACGAGGCGCTCGTGACGAAGCTGCCGCTCGGCTACAACTGGGCGCAGGCAATGGACAGCTTTATCACGCGCCGCCTGATGCTGGCCTGCGAACGGAACGTGAGCCGCACGACAGGGCTGACGCCGGGCACGTCCGAGGAGATCAACAGCGGGACGGATGCCTACTGGACGAAGGTCGCGACGCTGTTTAACAAGGTCGTGCTGGACACGCAGTCCAACTCGAGCATTCTGGAGCGTGCGGCCGTCGCCCGCGCGAATCCGAACAACATCAGCCGATTTATGACGATGTTCCGCGCGGACGCTTTCCAGAGTTTCAACCTGCTCCGTGAGGGGCAAGGCAAGTACCAGGCGGCGAGAGCGGCCTACCTGCAGAACAAGACGGCCGAGAACCGCAGGGCGATGATCGCAGCGCGGAAGCAACTGGCAAGGTCCGGCGCGGCCGTGATCGCATCGCAGTTTGTGTCCGCCTCCATCAGCGTCATGATCAATGCGCTGCGGCGGAGAGATGAGCTGTGGGACGAGGACGGCCTGAACTGGGGCGAGGTCATGAAACAGTTGGGGCTCGGCATGGTGGAGGGTCTCGCGGGTATCTCCATCGCCGGTGAGGAGCTTGTGGGTCTTGTGGAGTCCATCGCCTTTGATGAGACGTGGTACGGGCCTGACGTCAACGCGCTGCAGCTGCTGACAGACACGGCCGAGAGCGCGATCAGCGCGGCGAAGATCCTCAAAAACGGCAAATGGGAGCTTGCTCCCGGTGCGCTGAAGGATCTGGCGCTGGAGGCATCCACGGTCATGGGCCTGCCGCTCAAAAACGTCGAAAAGTATGTGCAGGTTCTGCCGAGATGGGTCGCGCCGGAGCTCATGGCAGAGTACGACAACATCTGGGACGAGGTCGACCGGAACGCGCTCTCCAAGTCGTCCGTGCTGGACATCAAGGCGGACATCGGCGTGCTGATCGACAACCGCACCGAGGGCATGAGCGACGAGGACAAGGAGGAACTGACAAGGCTCTACCTTGCAGGCGGGACCGGAGCGCTTCCGGCAGCCGTGCCGAACGCCATCAAGTACACCGATGACAACGGCGAGGAAGTAACAGAACAGCTTGACTACAGCCAGAAGCAGACGTACAAGAAGGAGTGGAGCAAGATCGTCTCCGGAGCGATCGGGGCACTGCTGAAGTCTGACCTCTACAACGAGGCGGACGACAAGACCAAGACAAAAATGCTCAACAACCTGTATACCTATGCAAACGGGCTTTCGGCCGAGAAGGTCGTACCGGAGAAAACGGCAGACGGGTGGATCGATGATGCCAGAACGCTCAGCGGAGAGGGCGTCAAGATCGCGGATTATATCCAGTGGCACACGATGCTCAGCGAGATGGATTCCGACGACGCGAGCGGTACCAGCAGGACGGGCCTGAAAAATGCCCGAGCGCTGGAGCTGGCGAACGAAAAGGGATGGACGTGGGCCGTCCCGTCGGATGCACCGGACGAGCTGAAATGGATGGAAGACGACACGGAGCAGACGCTGCAGCTCACGGACGCGCAGAAAAAGCAGTATCGAAAGACATGGACCGGGATCGTGTACGGGAGCGTCGGAGATCTGATGGAGTCCGACGAGTACCAGAGCGGGAGCGAGAAGGAGCGGGGTGCACTCATCCAGAAGCTGACGTCCTATGCCTCCGCGCTGGCGGCCTATGAGATCGAGCCGAAGAAGGAACCGGACACATGGATTCTCGGAGGGCAGCAGGCCGTAAAGGACGGCGTGCCGCTGGACGAGTACATCGTTTTCCGCGCGCTCTACAGCGAGCTGGACAGCATCAACGAGGACGGCGACGAGGAGAGCGGCCTAAAAAACAAGCGGACGCTGGATCTCATCGAGTCCATGGGATGGAGCGACCAGGCAGAGCAGAGTGCCTATATCAACACGGTAGCCTCGGAGAGCAAGGAGGCAGAGGCGGAGGCGCTGCAAAAAGCCGGAATGACGTGGGAGCAGGCAAATGACGTACTGGCCGTGCCGGGAACCGGCGTAGTCAAGAAGGCGGCCGTCACGGCGACCAACGCGAGCGAGGCGACCAAGGCAAAGGTCCTTGCGAGCTACGACAAGAGCGAAAAGCAGAAGACAGCGAAGCTCGTCATGACCGGGTTGAAATACGGCATCCCGATGCGGCGCTACACGGACGTGCTGCAGAACGCAGACGCGGACGGCAGCGGCGGCGTCTCGCAGGAGGAGGCCGGGAAGTACATCGCGACGCTGGGCCTCAGCGTACAGGAGGCGGCGTACCTCTGGCAGATGGTCACGAACGGCAAGGAAGGCAAGAAAAACCCATTTTCGAGCTATTTCGGGGCGGAGTTTTACAGCGCCGCAGGAGCGTTTGACTGAAAACAAAATACCGCACAGCGGGGGAGGGCGAAAGCCCTCTCCCATTTTTATGCACAGGAGGGGGAACTATGTCAAAGGGCAGGATGCAGGCGGGGAGCTGCACGGCCGGGATGCGGCGCGAGGAGGTCGAGGCACTGATCCGGGCGGCAAACCTCGGGGAGGAGGACAGCTACATCGCGCGGCGGTGCCTGATCGATCAGGTGGCGCAGCTCGACATTGCGTTTGAAATGGAGGACAAATTCGGGCAGGGGATGACGCGGAGCACGGTGTCCCGCCGGATGCAGGGGATCGAGCGGCGGCTGCACACATTGCGGGCACAGACGCGCCGGAAGCGGGCACAGCGAAGTGGCCGGGACGGTATGATATAGGTATCAAAAAACAGGAGGCGGAGACAATGGCATATCCCTATCAGACCGGGTACAATCAGGTGATGCCGCCGGTATACGGCGGGTACGGACAGCAGCCGCTGCAGCCGCAGGGGCCGATGTGCCGGATGGTATCGAGCCGCGAGGAGGCAAGCTCGACGCCGGTGGACTTTTCCGGCAGCCTGATGGTGTTTGCGGACATCCAAAACAACCGCATCTACACCAAGCGCTGGGACGCTGCGGCGGGCGCTGCACGCTTCGGGGAGTATATTCCAGCGCCGCCTCCGCAGCCCGCGCAGAACGGCACACAGACCGCGACAGACCCAGTGCTGACGATGCTGCAGCAGATGCAGGCACAGCTTAACGGCATCAGCGAGCGGCTCACTGCCGCAGAAAAGAAGGAGGAACCGGCAGAATGAATCCGCTCATGATGATGATCCAGATGGCGCAGCGGGGCCGGAACCCGCTGGGAGCCCTGCAGCAGATGGGCGCGGGACCTCAACTCCAGCAGATGCAGCAGATGCTGGCGGGCAAAAATTATAACCAGCTCCTCCAGATGGCGGACAACGCCGCGCGGGAGCGCGGTACGACGGTAGAGCAGATGGCACAGCAGCTGGGGCTGCCTTTCCGTCGGTAAGCATATCCACTCGGTTTGCGGGTCCTGACAAAAGCCGCGCAGCAAGGACTCACCGGGCGCGCGCGGCCCGTGGGATCATAAAAACTGAGGAGGAAACAACAATGGCAGATGATTTTGGCATGGGGTATGCGCTGGGCGCTGACTCCGGCAACCGCAACAACAACGATATGTTTGGCGGCGGATCTTGGTGGATCGTGATCATCCTGTTCGCCCTGATTTTTGGAAACAACTGGGGCAACAACGGCAACAACGGGGCCGGTATGGCGGTGCCGTATCTCAGCGGCATCGACACGCGGCAGGCAGTCAACGACGGCTTTGTGACGGCAGAGATACAGAGCGGCATCCGCGGGCTCCAGAACGGCCTGTGCGACGGCTTTTACGCCATGAACACCGGCATGCTCAACGGGCAGATCGCGATGCAGCAGGGCTTTAACGCCACGCAGATGGGCATGATGCAGGGCTTTAACGGGGTACAGGGACAGATCTGCGACCTCGGTGCGAGACAGCAGCAGTGCTGCTGCGAGACGCAGCGCCTGATGGAGCGCGGCTTTGCCGACACCAACTACAACCTCGCGACGCAGAGCTGCGACATCCGCAACACCATCCAGAGCACGGCCCGCGACGTGATCGACAACGCCAACGCCAACACGCGCAGCATCCTGGACTTTATGGTCAACGACAAGATCTCGACCCTGCAGCAGGAAAACCAGACGCTCCGTCTGGCCGCCTCGCAGAGCGAGCAGAACGCCGTGCTCAAGGCCGCGATGGACGCCAACACGGCAGAGCTGATCCGCCGGACCGGCAACTCGACGCCGCAGCCGACGTACCTCGTCCAGAACCCGCACGCTGCTTACTGCGGCGCAGGCTGCCAGCAGGGCTACGGCTGCTGCTGACGGGATGAGAGATCGGGGCGGCAGATGCCGCCCCTGAGCAAAGGAGGATATACCATGGCATGCAACAACGTGTGTAAGCTGTGCCGCCGCCTTGTGATCTCGCAGGCCGTGACGTTTGCGGACGGCGTGCTGACGATCAACCTGCCGGCCGGGAGCTACAACGACGGCGAGAAATACTGTCTCGTCGTGGCGCAGACGATCCCGACGACGGCGACCATCACGGCTCCGGTCGTGGCGACGATCGGCAGCGGGACAGTACAGTATCCGCTGACAAGCTGCGGCTGCGCACAGTTGACCGCCTGTGCGATCCGCACGCGGACAAAGTACAGCACGGTGCTCAACACCACCGCGACGGGCGGCAGTTTTCGGCTGCTGGGTCGCGCTGCCTGCGCGCCGAGCAGCAATCTGGCGAGCGTCAACGGCACGGCGCCGACGGCATAAGGAGGGACGATATGGACGCCAGGACAAAAATGATGTTCTACCGCCGCGGGAGCGGCGAGGAGGAACGCAGAGACCGGCCGGAGGGCCGATTCCGCGACGGGCGCGGACGCGAGCGCTACAATGACGGCCGCTATGCACCGCGCAGCGACGGAGACTATGATCGCCGATACCGCGACGAGCCGATGGGCCGCCGGTACGACATCGAGCCGAGAGGCGGCGGCCGAAGCCGCGCGCCGGGGCGCCGAGAGATGGGGCATATCGGATTCGAGCAGCAGGACGATGACGAGCGTCTGTCGTGGGAGGAGGCCGAGAAGTGGGTCGGCGGCATGAAAAACGCCGACGGCACGGTCGGCGCGAAGTGGGCACCGGACCATGTGCTCAAGATGATGCACGAGCGCGGCATTGACTGCGATCCGATCGAATTTTGGTGCGCAATGAATGCGGTGTACAGCGATTTTTGCGAGGTGCTCATGGACCACGGCTGCAGCGGGACGGACCTCTACCTCGATCTCGCCAAGGCGTGGCTCGAGGACAAGGACGCCGTGCCGGACAAGGCGCGCGTGTACTACGAGTGCATCGTGGAGTGACACAAAAACAGCCCCGGCAGGAGACTGCCGGGGCCTTTTGTGCACCGAATGAGCACCGAGAGTTTTGCAGATTTGAAAATCGAGGTAAGAGAAAGTTGAAGTTTGAGCAATGTAAAGAGAGAAAATGAGATGCGTTGAGAGGCAGTGAGAGGAGGAGGGAGAGAAAAAGGAGGGGTGAATGTAATACTTCTAATACTGCTCATTGTGCTACCTCCACGCCTTGGAGACATCTTCAAATATCTCATCTGCATCTCTGCAGGCGGCGGAATATGTCCAGTATTTGCGTTGGGACGGCTTAACGATATATATCCTATCCTGTTGGTAAATTCGGAGATTTCTCCTCACGAACACCATGTTCTGGCTATCAACCAGTGAACTGTCCAAGCTTGAGAGTATTTCGTTCAACCGTTCATCGCTCGTAATAACATTTAACCCGTTAACGCATTGCCGACCAAGACTTAAAACCAGCACAGACAGTGGGGCATTTCCAAAATATAAATCTCCAGATAAGCCTACACTGGATCCAAAGGTGTTGGTCAGCACTTCGTGTATGCAATGGTAATAAAGTCTGTAGGCATCAATGCTCGGCTGTTCAAAAGATACTGAATGCCGCTTGTTCTTAAAGTAGTCGTATACATAATCAATCACATCATCTATCTGATAGCTTTCATATTCTTTTAGTCGATACATATGACGCGCAAATTTTTCTGCCGTTTGCTTTTTCAATGGTGAGATTACCAATTCGTCAAATATGTCACATGATTCAGAAATTTCTTCATCGCTTGGCTTTGGAATTGGAGTTTGCCAGATATCTCCAGCCTCCAGCTCGTCTCTTTCTACTAGCCACTTTCTGTTTGTAAGGATGTGATAGTACGTAAACACCCTTGAGCCAATTATCACACTCAAGTATTTAAGCTTATTCATGTCACCGTGTACTCCTAAAAGACTGTGGTTAAACACAGCATCATAATCCAGCACCTCTGAAAGAAATGTCCCATTTTTATGGCTCTGTTTAATTATCAAGTGCGGGGCTGCAAAAATTTCTCTGGCATTTTTAACAATGCACTCAAAATCATCAAAATCAACTGTCTGAAGTTCATCGGATGAAACATAGTATGGTTTAAAAGATTTGGCTTCCACCAATGGAAGACCGTTGAAATCATAACATTGGTGTTTTCTGTTTCCTCTTTTGAATCCCTCGGCAGTTGTCATGCGATTCTCTTCAATAAATGTTGCCATAGGTGCAAAGGTACTTTGCATTTTTCCTATTAATTCAAGATCTCTAGGTGCTCCCCACATTGCAATCTTCCAGATTCTATCGTCATCAATCATGTCGCAGGGTATTCTACATATATCAGTAGGATCAATAGAAAACTTCCTGATATCTTCAATTGTGTAAATTGGTTTTGGCGTACAATAAACGATTGGCTGACTGATCTCTTCCTTTTTTGGAGTATAGATAATGGCAGCAGCGGGACCACTAGCGTGATCGAACAAGAATTTTCGATATACTGATAGATTAATAATCGCTAGGACGTTGTTATAGGAAAACAGATTGGCCCTAAACGTTCTACTTTTATCTGATCTATTAAAAAGCAATCCTTTGCTGGGCATAAGGAGACAAATAATTCCACTTTGTTTGCACAGCTCCGAGCACTTGATAGAAAATGCCTGCGCAATTTGCTTGTCACCTATGACACGGTTCGCTTTTTTCAAATATTCTTTCGTTTTTCTGGTAATATTACTCTGCCAAGGTGGATTGCCGATAATGACATCAAACTTTCTGTTATTGAAAGATTTATCCTCATCGAAAAAATCACTTGAAATTAAGTTGTTATCTAATAGACGTGGAAATGAAAGCTTATCCCAGATGCTTCGTGGATCGAGAAAATCACACATGGCTAAGCTAAGGCTAAACGAAGCAACCCGAATAGCTTCTTCATTAATATCTACGCCGAAAATGCTACTTTTCAAGAGAAGATTCAATTGATCACAGGTGATCGTATGGATATCATTTTGGGACATCCATCTGCAGACAAGCCTTCTGTATGCCTCAACCAAGAAAATACCCGAACCGCATGATGGATCAAAAAAGGACGTATCTTTATACTCGCCTTCCCACGGATACACTTCATCCATAACCAAGTTGACAAGATGGAGAGGCGTATAATACGTGCCCTTCTCATCATCTTCATCTGACAGGTGAAAAAATAGCTCATAGATACTGCTGATCAATTGAATGGGAATTATGTCAAAACTATAAAACGGCCATAACGCGAGCTGTTTGCTTTCTAATTCGCTATCACCTAGAATAAATGTGCGAAGCTCATCCAAGTCATTTTGAGTAATAATTTCGATTTCAACTTCCGAGACTTGCAATGTATCACCATTAAACTTCTCTTTAAGCGTTCTGAATAAGCTATACGTTGCCTCCTTACTGCTTAACACATCGGTATACTGTTTCGCCGAATCCAAAAAATTGGAATAAAAACCTTGAGGAAATACTGTTTTTCCGTTTGAATCTTTTCGTTCTTCCAGATACTTAATAAAAATCGACCGACTGAGCAAAGAGTGAACTACGCTCGTGATTGTTTCCTTACTCTTATCACACCTTTTGCTGATTTGATTGACAAGCGTCCGCCGCATGATTCTCAAATTTGACATCAATGTAGCATCCACACGGCCCTGAGCATCAAATCTAGTCATGCTTTGCCGCCAATATTCGCCACTTTCAAGCAATGAGCGATGATATTTCTGCAGTGCAAGCCGCTGCGCAGCCAATCCACCGGCCAGGCTTAATGTTTCAATTATTCCTGCGTTGGGGTCAAGATTTCCACCCTCAATGGTTCGAGGGGCCTCGTAGTTGTTATAAATCAAAATCTCGTCCGGAGTCACTACAAATAGCAGCGGGGCCTCTCCGAGATTCCACGAAAGACGATGTAATTCTGCAATTTCCTTTGCATCATATTTCTGGATTATCGAAAAATAGATAAGCGGAACTTTGGCAATGCCATTTGCGTCGCGAAGAAAATACACGGCATCAATTCCTATCTTTTTATGAACTTGTGTATAGAATAGTCTTTGAAAGGGGGTCATACTCCGCAAACTGTCTTCTGAAGCCAAACCAGTACTGCTATTTATATCAAGGCATTCAAATATGCCATTCAGTAATTCGCTCATATTTCTGCCTCCACATTAATTATTCCAAATATAAACACATGTTGTTTCGTCGATGCTTGGTAATGCAAATATAAAATCAAGATTGGAGTATTCTCTAATTCGATTCCTTGTGGCATTACTTCCTTGTATAATAAGTTTGTTCTCATGCAAGCTACAAACGCTATAGAAACAATTGTACGAGAAGCTAAGATGCTTTGCTGCAATTAGAGTACTTGCAGCTGGAAAAGCCGTAAGGTGCGCATATATGCGCCAAAAACTTCTCGTTTGTGGTGCTTCGACCCTTAACATTTTCAAACCAAGCTTTATGATAATCCGTATGAAATACTTAATCCAACGTACATAACCGCTGTATTGTGTTGCGGTGAGTGTATCGAAGTAATCGTCTTTATTGATGAACAGGTATTCAGAGAAATATAGCACGGGCAACGATTTGTTTATAATTTTTGCAGAACCGTGAATATCGGGACACGTCCAACCACCCCGTTATGCTTCTCAAATGGGTGTATCATTTCAAACTGATAGTGTGTCAGCACAGCTTGAATCAGGAGATCATCCTCGCTATCATGGAGATAAGCAGAAGTATTAGCCAATGATGGCAAGATGGTCTCAGGAGCCATTGGGTTATAGGCTTTTAAGTTTGATATTATAGGCTGTAAAGATGTTAAGGCGTCGCGGATACCTATTTGTTGCTCTGTATTATCACTATTAAAAGCGATGCCGAATATTTTGGCCGTAATCTTGAGCAAAGACTGTATACCAGCTGCTGCTTTATAAGCTGATAGTAAACTGTTTATAGGTTCTATATCACGCTTGCTGGGGGGCGTTTCTAATATACCACTAAAATCTGATGCGTCATAATCCATCATTCTGGAATGGGCGCATTCCCTTAAGGGTATTAATTCATAAAACGAGTTTTTATTTGGCACATATTGAAGCAAACCTTCTAATAATCCAAGGCTGTGATGTGGCTCGACCAAAAGCGCTTCAAGTTCGTCATCTATTTTGAAAAATATAGCACCCTTCAATGGATGAGGCGTAAAGATATAGTATGTGAAATTAAATTTTCAATTTTTCTCTGGTCGGTGTAATCTCCTGTATACGGATGCATCTCCATCTCTCAGTTGCTATTTTGTTTATTCTAATTATAGCAGGAAACCGTGAATAAAGGAAGCACTATTCCACAATTAATTGCGGAATAGTGCAACATAATAGTCGATTTGGTTTCCGTGACTTGGACAGCAGAATATTACGCAAAAGCATGCCATGGGTACGAATCCATCTATCAAAAACACAAATCTATCTTTTTCGTACCCGCTTGCCAAAAGAGACAAACAAGCTGAAACAAGCCTGTTTGTCTCTTTTTATCCCACAAATAATCAAAGAAATGCTGTTTTGGAGCGGATTTTCAAGGAAATCCGCTCCATTTTCATACCAAAAGAAAATCCCAAACAATCAGCGGAGGATATAAAGCACTAATACAGAGGTTTTGAATTTGCAATAATTCCACTAATATTTGTGTTTTATATTGAAAACGCACGCCGAAATCAGTATAATTAGAAAGGAACCAAAATTATGAAATTGTCATTAGTTGAATCGAGACTTTTTGGAAGAATCTGCTACGGTTACAGAAGGAACAAACAGGGACTTGTTGAAATTGTACCGGAGGAAGCGGAAGTTGTCAAAACTGTTTTTGGGCTTTACAGAGATGGAAGCAGCTTGGAAGGAATTCAGAACTATTTATTCAGTCAAGGAATACCTTCTCCCTCTGGGAAAGCACAATGGAGCAGAGATGTACTGAATAAGCTCCTGAACAACGGAAAGTACACAAAGGGCATCATCAATTTTGAAGAATACTGTGACGTGTACTTTTTGAAAGGTGAAAACTGCCGGAACCCCAATCAAGCGAAAGTGGTGAAAACATATGCCGAGAGCGACCAAAGAGGAATTAGAATGGGCATACGCCCTGACCAGAGAGAAGTTTCTGGTGCGTGTGAATAAGCTATCCCCTATCAGAGCAGCGGATTGGAACCGCTATTTGGATGTTATCTTTGAGTCGATATTAAAGGATGAGGCACCGATCTATGAGCCAAAGATGAACGCCTATCTCGAAGAAACAGTAGCCAAATATCTGCACCCGTCCGATGATTATATTTCTTTGACTGAAATTGCACGCAGGTTTGATCCCGAAAACCCCAGCTATTTAATTCAAAGCTGGCTGCGGAGCCGAAATACAGTGGAGTTCTTGGCAGCATGGGAACGAAACAATAATCCTCATTTTAATGAAGCAGCATTTCAAAAACTTGTGGTTGATGCCAAAACTCCGCAGTTTACTTTGACACCAAAGAAATGGATCGATATGACGAATGCGATTGGGATAACATCAAAACAAGGTAAAGGCGGCGGGACAATGGCACATCCATTTATTGCGTGTGACTTTGAGATGTGGAATAATTCCGAACTCAGATACGAAGTGCTGAAGTGTTTTGTAGCTTCCAACCTTGAAATTTGTGATGCAGATAATTGAGATTAAATAAGTAATAATGCAGTTAGTATGCTGATTATTTGGAAGTATATAAAACAAATATTTGCAACTATTACAATTTCTTGAGAAAAGAGGTAAACAAATATGGAGCAAGAAAAAATAACTGATATCATTTCTTCCTCTTCAGATGCCCTTACGACTGTAGATGGAATTATCACTTCAATTTACAAGTCGCATATGCGAAAATATGAAAGAGCCGATAGCTATTTAGAAACAGTGATTCTTGAAAAAGGATTTGCATCGGATAAGGATGTAGAAACAGCTGCTCGTTTATACGGAATTCCGATGCTGCACAAAAAATACAGAAACATAGCTAAAACACTAAACAAGGCAGACGCTCTTTGTAAAAAACGTATTCAAGAAACAAAAGAAAAAGTAACTGATGTAGATGACGACTGGCTCACATATTTTATGGAACGGGTAAGTATTGTTTCCGAAGAAAGTATCCAATCTATCTTTGCCTGTATTCTAACTCAGGAATGTTGTGAAAGCGGATCAATGCGAAAAGTAATGATTGACCGGTTAGCTCTTCTTGATAGAAAAAGCGCACGCTTGTTTTCAATCCTGTGTCAATTAACATATAGCGTTGAAGTTAATGACGGAAGGATTTACTATGTCCCTCTATATCTGAGAGACAACATTCTTGTGGAGCTCGTTAAGAACAAGGCAACATTATTTGCCGAGGATCAAGCAATTGAATACCAAAACATTCTTGCCGAAGGTTTGGATTCAGATTATCAACTGGAAGATCTCGAATCAGAACTCGACATGCTTCAAGAAATTGGACTAATTAATATATCTAAGGACGAGGATGAAGGAGATATATATAGTGCGAAATCTTCAACTTTTTGTTTTCGAGTAGGATCAGAAGAAGTGGGACGGTTATCTTTGTTTGACGAAGAACAAAAAGTCTATTTTGCATGTACTGGCAATATAACTTATACAAAAATGGGGCTTGAATTATATCAATCACTAAAAGCCGTATATCCTTCATATTCTGGGCTTCATGCACTGTTAAAAGCGTATATTTACTTGCAAGAAAACCGATAGAATTACACCTTAGATAGCTTACACTGTTGTTGCATAAATCGTGCGCCACAATGAGTCGTTATGGAAAAATAAGCAAAGTACATTTAATAGAGGGTCTTTGAAATGAGTAATAATAGAGATGATTTTTCAATTTCCACAAAAGCACTGCTTGCTAATAGGGTTGGTCTGAGATGCAGTAACCCCAATTGTAGAAAGCTCACTTGCGGGGCAAACGATGATCTATCAAAAATAACTAACATCGGGGTTGCTGCCCACATTTGTGCGACCGCAAAAGGTGGCCCTCGATATAACGAAAGCATGTCTGCTGAAGAGCGTAAAGCTCCTGATAACGGCATTTGGCTTTGTCAAAACTGTGCAAAGCTAATTGATTCTGATACCAAACGCTACACAATAGAATTACTCCGAGCATGGAAGCAAATAGCCGAAGAGTATGCGATGACTGAAGTTGCTACCAATACTGTTGGAATACTGTAGATGATGACGTCTCGTTGATTAAATTCTATGTTCAATGCTTTGATCGGCCCGCTTTTCAAGATGAAATCAGTCAAGAAGGCCGGATGGAGGACTTTGACAAAGCGATTGAAGATACTATCATCGCACTTAACACTGGAATTCTCAGAACTCGCGATGGTGTAATCATCAAACAATCAGAAGGAAAATCTACGATTAACAACCCTATGTGGAGGCAGAAACTCGATAGTATTGGAGATATGTTAGCTTCCATTAGAAGACGGCTGAAAATAGCGGAGGAAGAAAGTGCGTTTACAAAAACCAATAGTAGTGACAATGAAGTATTTTATTGTTTTCGCGACAGAGAACTTGAAGAGTGGTTCAATATTACAAGGGAAGAAATCCTAAAAGTGTTGTCATCGGTTTGCAGAGAGGCACGTATACGAGAATTGCATTTTATGAGAAGGAAATATTATCGAGGTTGGTAAGATTCGAGAGTTCGAATCCATCTATCAAAAACGCAAATCCATCTTTTTCGTACCCCATAGACAGAAAAAAGCACTTGCGTAAGCAAGTGCTTTTTTCAACGAAATCCACCCTTTCGGGTGGGTGAAATACCGCTTCGCGGTGTGATATACGCCTGCGGTGTGTGAAATCGCTGCGGCGGTGGCTGGATTTCATATCACTTTCTGCGAAGCAGAAAATATCACAAACGCGCGAGCGTTTCTTTCACATTTTGCGTCAGCAAAGTATTTCACCTCTCCTTACCGATCCTGCCAAATCGCCCGGTAGGATTTTTTCATTTTATCCATTCTTCAATATAGGGAGGCGCGATCCATGGAGATCTGGCAGCTTGACCCGGCGGTCTATGCCGGGCGGAAATTCACGGCCCGCTACCGGACAAAAGGCTATTATGACATCTGCGCCGCAGAGGACGGCTTCCGGCTCCGCTACGTCCCGCTCGGAGCGCCGATGGTGAAGTCCTTTGACGACGAATTCTTCGGTGAATGGCTCGAGGAGCCGGTGGCATTCGGCGCCTTCGAGGGCGAACGGCTGCTCGGCTATGTGGAAGGTGCGCCGGAAGGCTGGAACAACCGGTACCGCATCAGCAACATCTGCATTTTTGAGGAGAACGCACGCGGCAAGGGACTCGGCACGCTCCTGATGCAGGCCATCCAGAGAGCAGCAGAGGCCGCAGGCGCACGGATGATCGTTCTGGAGACGCAGACCTGCAACGAAAACGCGATCGCGTTTTACAAGCGGAACGGCTTCTCGATCATCGGGTTCGACCTGTATTCCTACTCCAACGACGACCCGGAGCGCCATGAGGTCCGCATTGAAATGGGAAAGAAGCTGAAATAGGAGCCGAAAGATGAACGAAGCGGAAATTCTTGACTATCTGACCACGCAGGGCATCGACTATGAATATCAGCGTCATCCCGCCGTGCTGACCATGGACGAAGCCGAACGGCTTGCCCTCCCCCACCCGGAATGCGAGGCACGGAGTCTGTTTGTGCGCGAGAGCCGGACGCACCGGTATTTCCTGCTGACGGCGCATGCGCGCGTGGACCTGAAAGCATTCTCGCGCCAGCAGGGGCTGCGCTCCCTG
>ERZ772872.206-NODE-206-length-61395-cov-6.967183_pt1 | contig 61395 bp, 80 predicted proteins | sample MGYA00512132_ERZ772872 | MGnify/ENA primary metagenome ERZ772872 (study PRJEB29015, sample SAMEA2737724) | human gut metagenome | biome: human gut; feature: human-associated habitat; material: faeces | place: China | collected 2012 ...
TAAAAATCTCGTTAAAAATTTACCAATCATTTTGATATTATTTTAAATTAGTTTTCTATTAACTTTTATTTTTTATTTCAATTTAAACTTTACATAAACCGGATCATGGTCTGAATAAGTATAGCCTGTGTTAATATTATCATATTTTACACATTCTATATTGTCTGAAATAATAAAACCATCCAGCGTAACTGTATAAGTTACTCCCGGCTTATATTCCATATCTGCATTTCTTGCACTATTCCAAAGATTATCTTTTTTCTCATCAGATAACTGATCTATGCAGAAAGAAAAATTACTTGGAAGTTTCTTTCTTGGAAAAGGATAAGCCCATGATTCCCTGTTTTCTGAATCATCTTCAGAGGCTTTCAAATCATGGTTAAAATCCCCGCCACACAAAACATAATTGCCTGCCTTGTACTCTTTTTCCATATCAGAAACCAACATATTAATCTGTCCCTCACGTATTTCATCACTGTTTCCGTAAGCAGACATATGAAGTTCAAAAATAACTAATTCCTTTCCATTGTCTACAGGAACCCTTGAAATACTATAGCATCTGTCCAAATCAAAAAACTTGCTAAAAGATGTTGAAACCGGAAAACTTCTTCTTAAAGAATCCGTAATGCTATATTTTGAAAACAACGCAAGTCCTGACTTACTGCTTCCGTGAGGCTGGGTAAACGGATAAAACAAAAATGCTGAATCATAATTTTGTGCAAACACACAATCATAATCTTTCATAACATTTTTTAATAATGAATACTCATTTACATGATAACTTCTGGTAGAGTTTAAATCCACTTCCTCGATTAAGGCAAAATCAGGATTATATGACTTAACCAGCTCACCTGCGCCGTTAACAGTTGAGATAACACTTTTCTTGCTCTTTGCCCATGATGACTTACCGCCATCCATAAAGAAACTGAAATCCGGTGTGTACGCACCAAAACCAATGTTATAAGTAAGTGCTGAATATTCCTTTCCTGTAGAAAGTTTTTCGCTAGCTTTAGACTGCTCAATACGGCTTTCAACCTTTAATTTCTTATTGTCTTCAATGCGATGATAACTTGCATATAAGTAAATAATATATCCAATTAATACAACCACAATTACTGCTATGGCAATGCCAACTATCTTTAAAATTCTCTTCACTACTTTATTCATTTTTTGTACCTGCTTTTTCTTATTTAATTAGAGTGTCAAAACTCCTATGGCTTTATTAAAAACATTTGTCCAAAATATCCGGATCCAAACCTTTTCTTCCTGTTACCATTCCAATTCCAAAATACAAAATTCCACCTACAAGAAGTCCCCAAACAACTGCGTTAAGTCCTGCAATATTAATAAAATATGTTGCAAAAATATAAGTTGCAATTGCGCCTACGCTGCTACAAACTGCCGCCTGCTTTGTTCCTTTTTTCCAGAACAAACCGCCAACAAGTGGCCAGAAGAAAGTACATTCCAAACCACCAAATGCAAACATATTAAGTACGAAAATAATATCAGGTGGATTAATTGTAAGAACCATAACTACTATACCTAATATAATTGTAATAACTGTACTTATCGACTTAACATTTTTCTCGTATGACTTATTTTTTTCAGGATCATCTTTTACAACATAATTCTTCCATAAATCCTTTACAATTGCGGCTGTGGCAAGAATCAAAAGCGAGTCAGCCGTAGACATTACTGCAGCCATTGGAGCTGCAAGGAAAATTGCCGCAACTCCTGTTGGCATAATTTTTTGAACAATATATGGAATAAAATAATCTGATGTTGGAAGGTTATCCACATCAACGAATGCTCCTGCCCAAGTTCCTGCAAGATGCATGCCAACAATTACAAAGCTACATGTTAATACACCAATCCACATTGCCTGATGCATACTCTTCGTATTCTTAAATCCCATGGCACGAACTGCAGTCTGTGGAAGTCCCAATGTTCCAAAACCTACCAAAATCCAGAAACTAAGCAATCCTCCCGGTGTGTATTTTGAAAAAATATCATTATAAACATTAGGCAAATTATTGGCAAGTCCTGCATCAATTGATGCCAAGCCTCCACCTGCTTTAAGAACAAAAAATATAAATAAAAATGTTCCCACACACATTACAATTCCCTGAATTGTATCTGTAATTACTACAGCACTAAATCCGCCAACAGCTGTGTACAATACAACAACGGTTCCAAAAATCAAAAGCGAAGTTACGTGGTCCAATCCTGTTATTGAAGCAATAAGTGTGGCTCCACCTGTAAACTGGCTTATCATCTGCGCAATAAAGAAAGCAATAAGACCAACACTTGTAATAATTACAAGAGCTGAACTTTTGTATCTTGCCTTAAAATATCCAACTACAGTTACTGCTCCTGTTCTTCTTGAAACCAGCGCCAACTTGTTTCCTAGCACTCCAAGCACTAAAAAAGTAACCGGCACCTGAATTGCTGCAATCCAAGCCTGAGCATAGCCATATGTAAGTCCTGCTGCGCCCGGTCCTGAAATAAAAGAACTTGCTGAAGTATAAGTTGCCATAATAGTCATGGCAAGAACTATACCATTCATATTTCTTCCACCAATAAAATACTTCTTCTCCTCAGAAGTATTCAAACTCTTTTCTGCCTTTCTGCTATAAACAAAACTTACTACCACATTAAATAATAAATATCCTAGAAAAACTGATAAAATTATAATCTGATTACTGTTCATCTTCACATTCCTCCTCATCATAAGAGAAATCTACAAACACAAATTTTAACAACCAGAACACCCCAATAATTGCCAAAATTATTGTGCCAAACACAGAAACCACGAACCATAAAGGCATATGGAATAAAGTGCCTCCTTTAGAATTCAGTAAAAATGCTGTAAGCACGTGCCACAAAAAGCATACGACCACAACTAACATTGTAGCTTTAATCTCTTTAAGACACTGCTTATGCTTCTCTTCCTTTGTTAATTTTTTCATTATAAACTCCCTTTTAATACTTTTTATAATATTATTTTGCAATTCATCTACTTGAATCTTGCAATCCATAATAAAAAAAATCATTATGTTTTCTAACATACATTCTCAAATTATACCATTTATGCGTTTTAAATGCTATTATTTGAATTAAAAAAAAGGCATCCCCGAAAATTTCGGGAATGCCTATAAATACTAGGTTTAAACTCGATTATTCGATAATTGTAGCAACCTAACTAGATATGATTTTTTTTAATGTTTTTATATTATTTTCAATGTTTCTAATTGATACATATTCACATTTTACACATATTTTTTGCATTTTTAACTTTTTCTAGTACCGTTTTAGTACCATTTAAAGTAAGTACTTAGCTTTCATATATCCAACTACACCATTATACTCAACTTTTGCATATCCTTTACTGATATACATTACATTGACCTTTGTTTTATTCGGAAGCTTTTTCTTCAGGACTTTTGTTCTTGTTTTGTTCCAGATGTTTAGTCCTTTTTTTGTTCCAAAAACTTCCTTAGTCCAAGTCTTTTTGAACTTTTCAAACGTTCCGTAAGTTCTTTTCAACTTAGCCGGAGTATCTCCCCACTTTTCAAGATAAAAATGTGGAGTATCTACAGGGCTAACCCAGTCACCACCCCAGGCAAGACCTACTTTCTTTGACTTGGCAATTTTAGCAACGTCTTTTATGCCTTTGTTGTTATATGTGTCATCAGTGATTCGTCCGTCTCCATCTACATCATACTTCAAAGCAATGTCAAAAGCAATGCCCCACTGATGCTGACTAGAATAGTCACTGCCCTTAGCATTTGTAACAATGTTGCCCGGTTTGGTTCTGCCCTTGGCATATAATTTATCCTGATACTCCTTACTTCTAAATCCTTCTGTAATAATCAGATAAATCCCTTTCTTTGCACATTGTTTCAAAAGTAATCCCAGCTTGTAATTCAGCCAGGGATGTAACTTAGTTCTGTCAATTCTAACATCGTGTTCTTTTTTCATTATTCTTCCTCACTTTCCACTTCCGGCAATCCTGCAACACTTGTTAACATACTAACCACTCCTGCTGTTGCAGAAATTCCAATTATTGAAACCCAATCAAGCTCTGTGATTAAATTTCCAACAGTAATTAATGATACTGCTGTCTGTGCCATTGTCTTAATTGCCCTAATGCCTGCTGCTTTAATCCATTTTTTGTTCATTTCAAAACTCCTTTCTACCTTATTGGTAATACCATTACTCTTTCGTGAATCTCTGTTCCTGTTCCATTCCCGCCCAGTGCGTGATATGCCTTGTATAAATGTTCAAAATCATCCAAAGCCTCAACTGATATATACTCCTGAGCTATGTACTGTTTTCCCAGCGTGTATATCTTGTTATGCAAAATTGCAATAACTCCGTCCTTAATTAATTTATATGATGAATTTTTTAATTTGACATAATTAACTGCACTAACAAAAATTGCACCAATTAATGAAGGTATCCCACACAAGGATAAAATCTGATAAAGTGTCATATGTTTTTCCTCATCTTTCTCTGTTTTTGGGTATAAAAAAAGACCTTGCGGTCCTGCTCTAACAATCATATTTTTTTTCTTCCTTATTCCACTGTTGTTTCTTCTAATTTGTTATAGAGTTTATAGTTTACTGTAGTTTCGTATCCGCCACTACCTATGTAAGATACATAAAACTGTAAATCATTAAGTAATGATACATCATAGCGCTTTCCAGTAGTTACGTCTTTTAGTGCTGGGTCATCTTTTAGATTTGTTAAATAGATACTTATATTATCTGATGGAAGAGTATATTCATAATCACCATTAGGATAAGTCACTACAATTTTACCAAATTCAATGTATCTAAATTTACTAACGTCTATAGAGTATATGTCGGGAGGTATGCTACCACTTTCATTGCCATTGTAACTTGTTTTTGCAAGCATTATTCCTTCGTGTTCTATTCCAAGAGTTCTACACATATCAGAATATTTTATAGTCATATTTTTAATTTGACTTTGTGCAGTCTTATTAATAGCCTTTATCTGATTTGTAGCCGTGTTGTTAATGGCACTAATCTGACTTGTAGCTGTGTTGTTAATGTCTTTAATCTTTCCTTGTGCCGTTTCAGTAATTCCTTTTTTCTGTGCATCTGCAACTGTGTGAATTCCACCTATCTGTGCTCTTGCAGCGGCATTAACTGCTTCTATACCTGATTTTGTATTCTGATTTGCTACTGTGTTAATTGACTCAATCTGTGCCTGTGCTGTGTTGTTAATATCTCCAAGCTTTGCAGTTGTAAGTGTTGCTATGTCATTGCTTTTTGCTTCTGTTAAAGAGCTAATGTCGTTCATTTTTGCCTCTGTTATGTTAGCTATGTTTGTTGTGCTTTCCTCAACTTTGACATCAATATTCGCTATTAGCTTCTCAACATCTGTCTTTTGACCTACCACCTCTTCTAAATAATTCCCAGCTCTATCTGCATAATCTGCTGCATCATTTGCCTTCTGCTCTGCCTGTTCAAGATAGCCTTTATTAACTTCTATCTTTTCATCAGCCTCTTTTACCAATGCCTTCGTATCACACATTATTTTGATTATCTGATTGTAAATATCCGGTGTAATCTCATTTACAACATCTACTGGAACGCCTTTCTTTACTTTCTGACATACAATTGTTGAAGTAATTCTTCTACCTTCTGAATTGTCACCAAAAACTCCAATGTAAAGCTCACATTCTTCCCTAAAAAGCCAATCAGGTAATTTTTCTGCTGATACAACATCCTTTTCAACAAGCATTTTTACCGAATCACTTATACTATAATCATCTACATATATTACGGCTGTTTTTGTATATCCGTCCCATTCAGAAGAAAAATCAAACTTAATTTCTTCCAAATTGGAAGTTCCTGATATTAAAGACTGCTGGTTAACAATATGCGCCTGTTGTCCTTTTATCTCTATGTTTATGTTCATCTTTTTCTCCTTTAATCCACCATCCATACTGCATAAACCGGTATGCATGCTCCAGTGTCAATTGCTATAGGAACACTTGCTCCATAATAATCGAAACTTACTGTACCTCCCGGATTGATTGTCATCATCCATCTGTTAGTTGTTCCCAAATGTCCTTCCTGAATTGACCATACGTTACGTGAAGGTCTCATATCTGTAGGAATATTCTTAAAAATATTATCGTGTGCAGAAAAAACAGTTGAATTTGTTATGATTCCCACCAATTCCACAGTTTTGCCAACTCTTCTGATTTTAGGTGCATCAGTAGTGGACCATGCAGATATACCATTCCCACAATCAACCGATTTCCAGCCTGTATCATACACTTCTCCGGATGTTTCAATAAGGGTTAACTCCTGCCAATCCTTCCAGCCGGCATTTTCATAACGCTTATAAATCACATTGTTCTTTACATCGGGAATAAATATCTGAAACTTAGTTGATGTTTCCCCTTCAACATAAAGCATTCCCCAGTTAGTAACAGGTCTGTTTGTTCCTTCTGTTGTCTTTATGTGATACACTCCATTTTCTGTTAATGTATTCCAATCTACTGCTGATGTTATGGTTTGTGATTTCACATAACTAGGTAAATCTGTTAAGTCATTGTATGAACCTGTAAAAGCCACCGTCTTTAAGTCTGTAAAGAATTTCTTTATTTTTCCAAAAATAACCTTATGTGTTTCTCCTGACAAAATATTTTCTCTTTTTGATGCTGCCTGAAAAGCAACAATATTACTGTCACTATTTCCATCCTTTGAAAGCTTCTTGGCAAGCTCCTCATTATTCTTTTTCAATTCACCATCTATGCTGTCTGCATTTTCATTAAAAACATCAATATCATAAAACTCATCTCCATCCGGTTTCTTTAACTGCAAATACCTTGTTTTATTAATCATCTTGTGCTCCTTCCTTCTTCAAACACTTCTTCTCTTAATTGAATGTGTGTATACTTCTTTAATTCCTCGTGTGTAAATTTTGATAACTGCTTATTCTTGTTATAAAGCAAAGACAAATCAATTAACAGATTGCTTGGGACAACCCTGTCCAACAATTTAGCCACATCAGAAAGCACATTCCTTGATGTTAAGGCAACCCTGACTGTTAACACATAATTATTGGCATTCAACTTTACTGAGTAATTAGGACCTTTACTTTCATCATTACCGCATATTACCGCCAAAGTCTTTTCCAAGGACCTTACAGTAAAAGGTCGTTGCTCTGTAACAATTCCCAATATCTTCAATCGTCTTTCTTCCAATGTATACGTGTCCTTATTGGATATTCCAAGCATTCTCTCCCAATGTTCACAGCCCTGTTCATCCAAACTTTCAATGAAATTATTGTTCCACATTTTTTCAAGTGCTTCCCACAAATTTTCAGACTGTGATTGCTCAATGTCTGTTAATTCCTTTATCTCTCTAAACTCTCTTAACCATTCAGGCAGATACTCAATCAACTTTCTATCCACTTATCTCACCAACCTTTGGAATATAATCACAATCAATAATGCAATTACCTGTCTTTCCATCAATTTTTACACTTAAAACATTGTCAACACCTTCCATGTCAAGAAGCATTGATTCTATCTGTCCGCTTCTTACCGTCATTGTGTCCTTTGCTTCCCATTCATTTTTTATGACATTTTTTAAATACTCTGCCAAATTTTCTGTAAAAGTTTCCTTGATGTCATCCCATATATAATTTTCCATATATTCAATCTGAACATCCACATTTATTCTCTTAACTTTTGGTGTTGAAACAGTTACAATGTGACCGATTGGTGCAATTCCCACACCTGTTCCATCTTTCGTTGGATCAAACGTATTCTGTACTTCATTTATGATTTCAGAAGAAGCTTCATTATATTGAGAATCAAGAATTGCCAGCTTTACAGTTCCTCCACCATTCCAAACAGGATAAACCTTGCAGGCACCTACCTTTTCAATGTCTTTAGCTTTTTCCTTATAATCTGCCTTATTTCCTCCAAAGGCTGCTTCTGTAAATGATTCAAAATATCTTTCTCTCAAAGATTCTTCATCCTCATCTTCCGTGCCATACACAATCACTTCAACAGCCTCTATATCTTCTAAGTCATCAACATATTCAATTGGAATCACATCATCCTTTATGTTGTTTCCGTTTTCTCCTGATTCAGAACATGTCATGCTATAGAATCCATCTCCTAAGTTTTCTGTAATTGAATATGTCATTTCACCTATGCTAAACTCTGTTGCCTCTGGAATGTTCACATCAGAAGGAATACATTTCACTTTTACCACAGCCGGAATACCTTCCTTTACAAATATTCCCCTCTCTGCTGCACGCTTAATCAAATAATAATAAGATGCACTGTCTGCAAAACATTCCTGCAAAAGAATGTCCATGTCTGCATACATCTGTGCACTTTCCATTGCCACAGGTGCCAACGCATCATAAATAATTGAACCCTCTCTTTTATCAACATCCCCCTGCACATTTTCAAGCATCTGACTTAAAATGTTCTCAAAGGTCATCTCCTCAAACATCAATGCTCACTCCTTCCACTTCAATCTCTTCATCATCAGAAGTTGTAACTGTCAGAGAAACCATCAATTCATTTTTGTAATTTGAAATGCTCTCTATCTCAACAGAATTAAAACGTTCATCCCTTAAAATGGCTTCCTCAATTCTGCCGCCAATTACTTCCTTTACCTCTGCAATGTTTTCTCCCAATAAATCAACTTTCTCCAATCCATAATTTTCATAAATGCTGTAATAATCAAATTCAGTTAACAGAATCTTTATTATTGCCTGCCTTAAGATTTCATCATCTTCATCAGATTTTCTCAAAATCCTTTTGCTTTCAAAATCCAGCACATATGTATCATTGGAAAACTCCTGCTCTTCATCTTCTTCCACATTAAAATCTTCCAGTTCTTCCAATTCTTCAGGTAACATACTCACACCATCCTATCCACAACAAGATACTTCTGACCACCATCTGCACGTATCATCACAACCTTGTCGCCCTTTTTCAATTTGCTCTTTGATGCAGTTTCCGTAAAATACAAAAACTCATCCGTTAAGATGAGCTTTTGATTAACCTTTATTTTAGACGAATCTGCCTTTAAAACCGTACCAATTACAATGGTACAGGGCTTCGCCGCTTTTCTTGCATCCTCTGCTATTTTCTTAATTAACTGTGTCAAACTAGTAGCTGCTATCGTAATCACCTCCAGATAATTCCAAATCCATAAGATGTTGCCCATTATTAAATGTATGAGTAACCTTATCAACTAACATATAATTTGAAATTGTTTCACCATAAATTGTCAACTTAACAAGAACCAAACAGCCGGCTCTTACGTTAATGTCACCGAAACAATTATTAATCTTAATTGTCTTGCCTGTTTTACAATAAATCTTCAACAATGCCTTAACCTTTAACTTTGCACCCTTGCGACTGTCGATTTTGTCAAAATACTGAAGCACACCCCATTTATTAATGTACTTACTGTTTTTTGCCATATAAATCTCCTGAACACCTTTCTTGGTGTTGTCATATGCTAATTTGATCTGATTATAAACATTGTCATCTATTGTTTCCTTATAATCATAAGATTCTGCCGTGGTTGAAGTTATTAACCTGTTAACCTTCCAAGGTTCCCTTAACCTTAACTTTCCAAATTCATCATACAAGGTATAAATCTTTCCCCTTGCCATTAATGTTTCATCCAAGCTGTTCTGTACAATGTCAAACAATGTTGCATTATCATCAATTCTTGACACAGGATACTTTGTATTCGCCAACTTACCACAATTCAGTTTAAAATCCTTGGCAATTTTCTTAATTAAAACCGTAGAAGTTCTCTTTTTTGAAATATAAGTATCCTTATTCTTAAAATACCTAAGCTGATCATACACAGTAACATCCAAAGTCTTATCTGTTTTAGGTGAAATGGAAAATACAAAACCATAAAAGAAATTTTTGCCATTAACCACTATTGCCACAGAATCACCATTTGAAATTCTCTTCTTTGAATCGCTGTCAACAAACGTTGTAAAAGTAACCTTACCCGGTGCATTTTTTCTCTCAAAGGTTGCTTTTAATCCTTCCTGAACCTGATGTTTGTACCTTTTCTTGCCGTGTTTAATCAGAACATTAACAACAAGCTTCTCACTGTTCTTTACTGAAACAGCTTTATACTCCACCTTTCTGGTTGACTTTTTCTTTTTTGATTCATTCTTTTTAAGAATTTCCCTTAAATATGATATTTCCTGTTTTCCACTGCTTTTACCGGTATTCTTTCCGCTTTTCTTTCCCTTTGATGTCTTACCTGATGAAGTAATGTAATCACTGATTACCCCATATCCTGTTATTGTATGGTAACTTAACGGATATGATCTTCTCATAACAGCGTCAGAAGTGTTACCCTCAATGGTATGCACAGTACTTCCTGATACATACTCAACAATTCCCACGTGAGATGCACCATCTGATTTAAAATAAATGAAATCATTTCTTTTAGGTGTGTATGAACCCTTATACTTGAATCTTCCCTTGTTTTTAAACCATTGCATTCCTGTGTCTGTCGATGCTGTCTTGGGAGCAATGCTTGTTGATACACCTGCCTTATATGCACACCAGGAGGCAAACATATGGCACCATGCAGCACCATTCATTCCATACCAGGCACTATACTTGGTCTTGTTACCGCCATATGCTTTATAACCAACTTCCTTTGATGCAATATCAATTATGTCTGCCATCCTTTCCTCCTTATGGTTTCTTCAAAACAGTTCCCTTGTACAGATATTTTCCTTTGGAACTGCTTTTTCTCTTGTGCTTCTTTGCAGCCTTTTCAATAACCTTCTTGTTCTTCTTGTAAATGGCAGAACCCTTTGAACTATCCTTTAACCACTTTTTCGCTATCAGTGTAAGAGTTTCTTTGTTAGATTTAATAGTATATGTATTTGGTATTTTCTTAACCTTCACTGCGCCATATTTTCTGTATTCCTTAAATTCCAAAGATACCCTACTATCAAAGCCATCACTAACAGAATCTGTTATTGTCAGTCTTTCCAATGACACTGTAAGAATAGTATTGAATATCTTTTTATCATTTGGTGCATATCTGTAAATTTCCAGTTTAAATGCCTTCTTGGAAGATAAAAGTTCCTTATACTTCTTAATGTACTCATCGGCACCCTTGTATTTTCCATCTGAATAAAAAGCAAATGGATAATGTTGATTAGGCAATAACAAGTCAAATGAAATCTCTGTAAGTTTGGGATTTCTAAGTATGTTAACTTCTCCCAAATTAATCAGTGTCATTGTCTTGTTATCACCATCAACCTTTATGCTTATTTTTTCAGGTGGAATGGGTACATACTGCCCATCAATAATCAATCTATACATTCTAATGCACCCCTTCCGCTACTGCTGACATTTCTTCTTCCAATCTTGTCTTTAAATGAGTAACTATTCCTTCCATATCAGCTTTTGAAGAACCATTAATAACATTTGACATATCTACACTGATTTTTGCTGTTGTAAATCTGTTAATTGCTCTCTGTTCTGCATAATCCTTTATGTACTTAAGCTGCTGATTTGTAATATCCAATGAATCCGATGTTTTTGCAGTGTTTGCTGCTGTTTCAGCCGTGTTGTTTGTAATGGCATCTGTTCCATAACCATAGTCTTTATCCTTTGTTTCACCTTTCTTAAAAAGATTACCAAAAGTATTCTTAACCTTACTTTCAACACCCTTTCCAAGATTGTATCCTTTTCCATAAGCATCACCATAATTAATTCTGTAATCAATGCTTGGAGCTTCTTTATTTAATGTAATTGAATTTTCATTTTTACCCCAAGAAGTAACTGTATCTTGTAAAGAAGTTAATCCACTGGTCCAATCTGTTCCAAATATGGCATCTATAATCTTGGTAACAACTTTTCCAAGACTTAAAAACCATGATATAATCTGACCTATCAGGTTTGCAACTGCACCACCAAAAGAATCAAATCCACCATTTGTAACATTTAAAATCCATTCAATTATGCCAATAAAAGGCTGAACAAAAATACTCCATACAGCCTGAATTATTGCATTAATCGTTCCTATTCCTACATTTATGATTGCTGCTCCTGCTGATGCCACTACACCAAAAATCACACCTGTAGCAGAACGGGTTTTATTCTGCACCTTGTTAATTGCTGCCACAACCAGATAAATAGCTGCTATTACCGCAATAATAGCAATAATAATCCATGTTAACGGACATAATGACAATGCGGCATTTAATCCTTCCTGTGCAAATGTCATTGCTATAATAGCCGCTGTACTTGCTGCACTAGATACCACATGTAATGCCTTTGCACCTATATCTTTTAATGTTGTAAGCCAGCCTATTCCCATTGTTGCATTATAAACAATTAATGCTGCAACTATTCCCCATATAATAGGTTCAATTAATGTCCAATTAGATTTAAAGAAATTAATCATTTGCGTTCCAATGTTAATAATTCCTGTTATTGCTCCCATTACTAAGACTGTAGCATTTCCAAACCCGGTTGCTAAAAGCTGTATGGTTGGCAGATTGTTATGTATTGCATTAAACATACTAACAATCGCCGGCTGTACCTGTTGACCTATAGTTGTTTTAACCGCATCAAAATCCCTTTTATTTCTTGCCATTACTCCCTCAGGGGTTTGAGCCATTGTTTCATTCATCTTTCCTACATTCTGCTCTATTACCTGAGCCAACATATTAGCCTTTTCCATCTCAGTTCCATTTTTCATTACCTTTTCCTGATAATCCGTAAATGAAATGCCTGCACGTCTTAATGCTCCAACCTGACCAGTCATAACCTTACCTGTCATATTACCGATATTAACCATATCCTCATTAGTAACATTAACACCATGCATCTGAACCGCTAAGTCAGCCATCTTAGGTAACAAAGTTTTAACTGCATCTGTCTGATGAAAATATGTTGATGCCTGTTGCGCTCCATTTATTAAAGCTGTCTTTCCAACAACACCATAACCACTTATCTCAGAAGCAAGATTTTTCATCATATTAACCTGTGATGTTCCTGCTCCCTGCATTGCACCCATTACTTCAGTAAGTTTTGTCTCTGCCTGATGTAATTGAGATACCTTTTCATTACATTCACCTATAAAGCTGGCTCCCTGTCTTATAAGAAATATTCCACCAAGAGAAGCTACCAAACCTTTAACTGTGGAAAGTAATCCTTTTGCTGAATTTGTCCCCTCTCTTACTTTACCATTGTATGTTTCTTGACTTATTGAAGCTCTTGACGTGTCACTTGCTATCTGCTTAATCTCTGCATCTGCCAATCCTAAATGTGTTCTGGCAGAAGCTAATTTAGAGGTATTAAACATGTTTCCTGACACGCCCTGGGCTCTTTCACATTCATTAATTACAGTTGAGACAGCATTAGTTATGTTCATAAGCGGTGCCGTCATTCTGTCTGTTAACTGAAATGAAGTCATTATTGATGCCATCTCTTTACCTTACCTTTCCAACTTTCTTGCTTTCTTCCTCTTCCTGCTCAACCCTTGCATTAATGGAAGCAATCACAAAAGCTCTCTCATTTTTATCCAAACTCATAAAAAATGAAGGTGTCCAATGAAATTTATGTAGACAGTAATATGCATACATTGAATCAGGATCACCTTCATCTATTAGTTTTTTGCTTCGTTAACTTTATCCTGTAATGTTTCGTCAAATCCGTTAAACTTCTGAATAAATTCAGCAAACTCATTATATTCTCCCGGATTATCAATCATCTGCTTAATTAAGTCTTCCGGATTCATTACACCATAAGAATCCTGTAATTCCTTATTGTATAAATCAGGTTCTGCAACAGATGCACACATCAGCTTTGCAATAAACAATGAAGAATTAAATTTCTGTCTGTAAACACCCGGCTTTCCTGTAACCTGAACCTCTGTTGTACACTTCTCTCTAATTCTTTCATATTCCTCAGTTGAAACTGCCTTAATTTTCCAATCCAATGGAGTTCCATTTTCGTCGCATAATGAAGCGGTTACCTTATATGCCACGTCATCCTTATATTTCTTATTTTTCTTTAAAAAAGCACTTAAATTAGTTGCCATATTCCCTTACCTTCTCTTTCTAAAAAATAATGGATAAGAAGATTTTTAGTTCTCCTTATCCACGTTACTTATTTTTTCTGTTCCACATTTGTCATGTAATCAGGTGTTTTATACTTGTCCTTAGCGCTACTTGCATAATCCATTGCATAACATTCAATGTCCTGTTCAATAAAATCTCCATCAGCATCAAATGATGAAAGAAGTACATCTCCATCAATAATGCATTCATAATAATTTTTTTCACTCGTTCCAATGGTTGTTGCCGGATCTGATGCCGCTACTTCTACAGTAAAAGTTGGAAGAACTCCGGTATTTTTATATTCTTCAATCACTTCATCAAACATCTCACTACATTTATACAATGTCATTTTAAGCTTGATTTCCAAACCATTTGGCTTCTTGCCCTTTATTGTTTTACCAAGAATAGGCACATCAGCAAGACTAACATTTGCCTTTGCTTCAAAATTCTTAGCATTAAGCATTCCATATCTTTGTCCACCAACAATACAATACAAGGTTGCAAGTCTGCTGGAAGGTGCATCATTTGGATTCATAAAACTCATCTATCTCACTCTCCATTTCTCTAATTAATGACAGTCGTCATATATAATTTATCCATTAAGCCAATAACAGTTACATTTGTTAAAATCACCACAGACCTTCTTTCAGTTCCTCTTTCAACAGAAATGTCTTCCTCTGAAAAATCCTCAATGGCTCTTACAGATTCAAGGTGCTTAAACACCTCTCTAATATCATTTCTAAGAGAATTTCTTCCTGCATCATCATTTGGAATCTTTCCAATATACTTACTGTTAAAAACAGATGCCACATTGTCTGCAATGTAATCAATCACACGAATTGTCTGATTCTCCTGAAAAATGCTCCCCTTATCCTCTGTTACTGTTGTAAGGGAATTAATGTCTCTTAAAACCCTAAGTTCATCACCACACTTATGAATAACAAACTTTCCTGAAGTTATGGCATTTTCAAGTTCTGCCTGAGTATACTGGCAGTTAATTTCTTCCAGTTCCCCATCATATAACATATTTGTGCAAGCCTTGTTGACACCACAGGCTGCTTCTGCTCCTGCGACCCACGGAATAACATCCTTTGTGTTCATAACATTAATGATTCCCTCATAATCAGCTTCACAATTATACATTACAGTCTGAAACTTAATGCCCATTTCATCACGCATTCTTATTGTCCAGGACTTGTATACTTCCTGTAATTTTGTGTCTGTTTCCATTACCACAACCACATTAAAAGCGTAATTCTCCAATAACTGCATAAACATTGTATGAGCCTCATTTGTTGGCTTATCATTAATTCCACCTGTACCTCCTGTTAAGAATGTACCGGCAGTTTCTTCAAGTTCAAATGATTCCTTCCATTCAATAAAGGCATTGTCCTTTAATTCTCCTGAACTTGCAACTGTCTGAATGTCAACTAATGTTGTATCCATATAAGTTGACACGTCATACTTTTCTGTCTGATCAATGTTTTTCTTGATAACAATCTTTATTGAATTTCCTCTTGAGCCCTTACACTTGGCATCTGCATACTTACAACCTGCCTTTGCTCCGTTATTATTAATCTTAAAAAACAAACCTTTAGTTGAATGTTTAAACACTTCCCTAACATTAATAAGATTTCCATCATATGGACTTCTTCCGAAAACTTCCAATGCAACCTTTTCAAATTCATCAGCAGTCACTTCAAAAATCTTATCATCAGGTCCCCAGTCCAAACATATTGGCATGGCAACCACGCCACTTTCCGTATTGTTCTTAATTGAATTTCTACTAATAACATTTACATAAGTTCCCGGAAGAACCTTATTCTGTGCTGTAAATGTTCCACCACCTAATGCCATTTAGTTTACCTTTCCTTTCTTCCATTTTTTCAAAATATCATCTGCTTCTTCAACGGAATATTCATCTTCATCATTCAACAGAGCTTTTAAAATATCCCTGTCCTGTAAAAACCTTTTTGACTTCATCAATTCGCTTTTTCCGTATTTTACAGATGCCTTATTCTTTGCTTCCATCTGTTAAACCTCCTACACCTGTTCTTATTTCATAACTTTCAAACTTATCCTGATCTTCCTGTTTCTCCATAACAAATGTTTCATAAGTTACCTGAAGCTGCAAAACACCGTCAACCATCTGACCTGTCATTTCTGCTGAATGAAGCTTAAATCCATCAACCTCAATATCCCTTAACAAGTACTGTAATTCTTCCAGCACTTCCATTCCTTCACCATAACAATTATCACTCTTAGGCCAATACCTGATAATAAATGGAACTGTCTTTAGAAATCGTGGTCCAAGTTTACGTCTTAAGGAAGGATTTAAGCACAAAACAGAAAAACAAGGCTCTTTTAGGCTCTGTTTCACTGCTTCTGTATATATCTCATATTTTTCTTCAACGAAGGACTGCCTTATCTGTCTTACAATCCCATCAATCATCTTATTTATCATTTAACTGCTCCTGATAACCATTTTTTCAACTTAGCTTCAAGAATGCCCGGGGCACTCTGCCTAATCTCCTGTTCAGACAAAGCAAGCATATACTTTCCTTCAACCCATCCTGTCCCGTTTGCCGTTCTATGACCAAACTCAACATATGATGCATATTCAACAGGATTGATAATCTCTATTACATATGTATCACCGAAATGATGAACAGTAAGAGAATCTGCATAAGACGTTGCAGCCTGATTGGTTCCAGCCGTCCATCCTCTTCTAAGCGTTCCACCTACTTTTCCTGAATTGGAAGGATACGTACCTACTGGAGTTCTTTTAATTACTTTTGCAAGAAGTCTTGCAGCAATCTCCCTTGATGCAGCTTCAAAAAAATCATCAGAATTTCTTGCCATTGCTTCAAGACTGTCCCTTAACTGCTCCAACTGCTTACAATCAATTTTAGAATCACTCACGCCTTATCCTCCACCAAATCAAGCAAAATCTCCTGATGTGTAGGATAAACCGCAGGTCTTCCACTACTTTTGTAGGCTACCACACCACCAACGCCCTTTACCAATATTTTAGAACCCGGCTTAACATTGATTTCAGGTGCCATAAACAATTTAATGACCTGAGTAACATCTGAATCAGCCTCATTCTCTGAATTGGAACTTATATTGCTGTAAGAAAGTCTGCAACAAACATCTGACTGCACCATTACCTCTTCAAAGTTAGTCACAGAAGAAACAACAACCTTTTTCTTTTCAAAAATATCAGCCCTAAAGTCATATGACATTTCTATTGCCTTTCTGGTTCTTAAAACTGTATTTTTCGAAAGCATTTAATCAGCTCCTCTCCACTGCACCTTAATCTGTTCAGCATAACATTAAAAGCCTCATCAGAAGATGTGCCACTGAAATTAACAGAAGTATCTCCTACCTTTACAGAACTTACTGCCTGCTCTAAGTCAAATTCTTCAAGCTTACCTGTTGTCTTAAGCAAATACAAAAATTCACCGCACACTCTTTCACAGGCTGATTCAAACAATCCCTTTGGAAGTTTCTTAACATGGCATCTGGAATTTAACTCAGAAACAACCTTATCAATGCAGAACATCAATAATGAATAATCATCTTCTGAATACTCATAGCCAATGTTCTTCAATAATTCTATGACCTTATCTTCCAATAACTCCATCTCCTTCCTTTAGCTGTGAATGCGTGTATGACTTTAACTCAGAGTGCTTATACAATGATAAATAATCATTCGAAATAATTGAGACGGATATTGAAAATGTTTCTCCACAGTTTACAATCTGCTTACTTAACTTTGCATCAATAATGATGTTTTTATTCATCAAACCACCTCAATTTGTACTCTCTTTTTCAGTATTTCATCAGCAATATAATATGTAATCTCCAAACAATATCTCATTGACTTACTTAAAGGATTCAACTTCACCGTAATGCAATGCTCATTTATGGTGCAGTTTCCTTCTGTTTCAAGTTCCCTGTCCTTATAGAGCTTATATGTTGCCCTTGATATTTCAAATTCCTCATTCTTTGTAGACTTAACAAGAAATTTTAAATACTTGTCCTCACCTAAAATAAAGTTAATGTTCACACGCATCACCTCTTCTTAATAGTTCTATACAAAAACTGCTTTCTGACAATTCAGAAAAATAATTATCATTTTCCTTTTCAATGTCATATTCTGACGTTACAAAACCAATTTCATAATCATCATTAATGTATGTACATTGGTATGGTAATGGCTCAATGGTAAATTTCATTGCCGTTGCATCATAAGAAAATAACACATCAGTACAATATGCTATGTTCCCGGCTTCATCAAATGCAGTAAGTTCCATTACATACCTTCCACTCTTTTGTGCCGGTACCTCGGCAGTCCAGATGTCTCCCTTCAACCTTGTAAAGATAACATCCTGACCTTCAACCTTACCAATAAGCCTTACTACCATTTAGTCTGTAACCTCCACAGAAATTGTATATGTTGCGCCGGCATTAACTGGATTTGGCGAAATAGTAACTGACTGAATAACCGGTGCAGTCTGGTCAAGTACAACCTTCTTTGTAACTGTAGATGTCTTTCCTGCTCCATCCTTTGCCGTAATGACAATGGTATTTTCTCCTGTCACTAATGTAAGTGTCTTTGTAAAACTTCCATCACTTCCAACTTCAACAGTCTGTTCAGTTCCACCATTAAGCTTAATAGTAAGAGTTACCGGTGAGCTTGTAACATCATTAGTAGTACCCTTAACAACAAGAGATGACTGATTTGTAACAAGATTGTCAACCGGTGCTGATACTGACAATTCAGGTGGAACAGTGTCAACAGTAAATGTTACACTCTTCTGAGTTGCAACATTACCATCATAATCACTTGCGGATACCTTAATTGTGTGAGTTCCATCTGACAAAGCTGTAGTTGGTGTATAACTACATGTATAATTCTTTCCTGACTGTGTCTTAGTAATTCCTGTTGTAATTGTCTGGCTATCAATAATAAGCTTAATTGTTGATGGATTAACACCTGAATCTGCATCTGTAACAGTCCAGTTAATAACAGGCTTGTTATTAGTCAACTTAGCAGAAGATGAAGGTGCTGTTATTGAAATAACAGGTGCAACCTTTTCCTTAACCTTAAGCTGTAAGCTTGAACCAAGTGTTGTGTCCGTTGCATCCCTTGTCACACTGTTTCCAGCTTCATCAGTAGCCTTAACCTTAACATTATAATAATGTCCATTCTGATTGTATGATGATGTTGACGGAGCTGTTATTGTAGCCTCATACTTCTTAGTTGTGGCATTATATGTCAGTGTATGGGTTTGTCCGTTAATTACAACCTGTACTGTTTTTACTGCCATAGGTAATGCCCTCCTTATCCTAATTTATGTTTAAATGCAACAATTCTAATCTGCTTAGGCTCATAAACAGGATTCCAGTTAGCTGGGTCTGCAAGTTCTACTCTTGAAGGACCTTCTGTCTTTGCCACATTTGCGTTAGTAAAGGCAATTCCTCTAGGATGAAGAATTGTTGTTCTTCTGTTAATAAGGTAATCAACACCTGAACCCTTTCTCTTTGCTCTATCAGTTTCAGTTGGAACAAATCCTTCAGGATTTCCGTTGCCTAATGCAACTGCTCCATTACCAAAAAGATATGTTGTGTAAGCCTTAGTTTTTGAATCATATGGACATCCATCATCAATAATTACTCTCTTACCCTGATATGTACCAAATGCTACATCGTTTGATGGCTGTACTGTTTCGATAAGATTCTGTTTCTTAAGGTATGCTTCTGTAGCTGAATGCATACAGATACCTGTAAGCTGTGCTTTAGCATCTCCTAACTTCTGTTCTGCATCAATAAATGCTGAACCACTCCAATTAGCTGCATTTCCTGAATTACCTGAAATATCTAAAAGATTAGATGCAAGTCTTGTTTCTGCTGCCTTCTGTGGCTCCTTAACTTCCGGAATTGTTCCAAACACACCATTAAGAATTGCAATAAGTTCTTTCTGCATGTCTCTTGCCCAGAACTGTGCCACCAAATCACCGATTGCTTTCATTGGATCTGCTCCTGAAAGTGCTGCTGATAAATCTGTTGCGCTCCACATTTTTGCTCTTCTTAATACTGCTGCCACATCCTTGTTTGAAGTAATTTTGTTATCTTCAAGGTCTGCTCCTTCAATTACCTGCTCTGATTCTCCTGTTAAATCCTCGAAGAATGGCATAGTTACTAATGGTGATGCCTGAGAAGCCAAAGCATCAAATTCAGCATTGTTTGTAACAATTCCACTATTAAATAATGCTGATAATTCCATTGTTCTGTTTAATACGTATGGAGTAAATAACTCCGGTACAATTACGTCCTGTAATGTTGTTCCTGGCATTTCTAATACCTACCTTTCCTAAATTTTTCATTAAATTGTAATTCCGGCTGCTGCTGCCATTTCCTTGGCCTGTGCCGGATTCTCCTTAAGCAGCTTGCCCTGCTCTGTTAAGTTAAATGTTTCCTTGGCAAAAGGATTCTTCGTAGGACTTCCACCCTTGCTAGGTTCATATCCTGCTTTCTGCTTAAACAGATGTGCCATAGTCTTATCTTCCCTGTAAGCCTTAATTGATTCGTCAACACCAATAGGATTGTTGTCCTTGTCAAATGTAAACTTATCAATTCCACCAGCCTTATAGATAAGATAATCAGGATCCAATACTCCCGACTTTGTAAGCTGTTCCTTTAATGCATACTGCTTTGTTGCATTAATCGCAGCAGTCTTAAGATTTCCGATTTCTGCTTCATAATCCTTAATCTTATTCTGGAGTTCCTCATTGTCTCCATTTTCCTTCTTTAATGTTGTGATTGTTGCATTAGCTGTCTTCAATTCCTCGCATTTATCATTAAACACGTTCTTTGGTACAGCGTGCTTAGGAAACTCTTTCTTTGCAGCTTCCATTACTTCATCAACATTAAGCTTTCCATCTGTAATCTGTGCTTTTTCAAGCAATTCCTTTAACCATTCCATTTTTACTACCTCCATAGATGTTTTATTCCAGTTCTACTGGTGATTGGATTCTACCGATATACCTTCGGCAAGGTATTTCTGTTCTTTAGTGCCTACAGAAAAAGGCATATAAAAAGAGAGCCTATTTCTAAGCTCTCTGATTAACGTTATTAAATTTTCAAAACATTTCAGGTCTTTTTTCAGAATATTGCACTGGGACAACTGATTGACTTCCAGCATTGCTAATTTTACTTGAAAGTTCTTCTATTCTGTTACTAAGTCTAATAAAAGTATCAATATCATCAATTCTACATTTACTCTGCATTTCCCTGCATCTTGTAATCTGTTCCTGTAATTCTTCCTTGTACATACTTGTCCTTTCTTATTTTAGGGTATAAAAATACCACCTAGCTTTTTGACTAAGTGGTTATTAATCATATATCGCCTTATCCTGTTTTATATACTTAACATTATCTTTTATATTTAAGTCTATATTCCTCTGGTATATCAAGTTCTTTGACTCTCTTCAATTCTTTATCATTTTCTAAACCTAATCCCATATCCGTTTGATTTCCAGTTGTCTTGTTAATTTTTAACACAAAAGCACTGTAGTTAACAATTTTCGAGTCCGCAAACCCTCCCATAAAATACCAATCTTCCTTTGTTTCTCCCGAAACATCAATTCCATAATCTAGTTTACTATCAAGAAATCTTTTTATTGCTTTTCTACATGCTTCATCAAACGTCATACAACTCACTCCTCATAACAATATGGCTTCCCCTATCATTAGGTACCAAATTGTCTATTCTAAAGAATTCCATTTTAGAATATCTTTCCAAATACTCAGTTATATCTTTACTATTATTGTATATTTCTTTTCCTTGAACGTCAATAATATTAAAACCTTTTTCTGTCTTTTCTCCTATAAATGTATGTCCATTATCGCCTCTCTTTCTGTTAAATATGCCATTACTGTTTCCATATAATGCATTAATTTGAATTCGCATTTCTTGATTTCCATTATTCATATATTTTTTTATATATTCATATGCATTAATATTGTTCGGAATCTTTTCTATTTTTATATTTTCCCAATTTTCCCATATTGATGCAGGATTTGTAAGTGCTACTTTATTGTATTCTTTTATTGCCACGACATTATATCCTCTCTTTTGCATTTCGTATGCCATAGCACAATTTACACAATTTACTTTTGAACCTGAAGGGTTTAACGCTGCTAAATCCTCTTTATTCGTACCTATCTTTATATCCTGTTTTACCCAAGTTTTAGGAATTCCTGTATATTTAATATTTTTAACCAATTTGTTATCAACATATATTCTCTTCCAATCTTTATATTTTATTTCTTCTGGAACATAATACGTATCATCCTCTTCATCTCTTGCAATTCTCTCACCTTCATTTGCAAATTCATCATCAAAATAAGGTGCTGTGCAGCTTCTACAGTTAACATGAAATGGCGGAGCTGTTACCCCCTCTTCATATTCGCTCATTTTGAATACTTTGCCATCCATTTCCTGGCAGATGTCCGATGTATGGCCGTCCAATGTAGCTACAATCTCATATCTTTCAACATCCAACTCCTTAAAGCATTCCTTTTGAGCCGTTGAACTAAAATAAGCCGATTCAGTCATTACAAGTCTTCCAGCATTAGCTTTGCTTACATTCATTTTGCTTGCAATCTGGCTTATTGCCTTGTCTGGTCCTGCACCTGTAATACACATCTGGCTTAAACTTGTATGTAACTGATTTATAAGCTGTGTCTTGTTGCCCCATATTCTGTCACTGAAATTCTTGCCATCAGCTAACCAAGGCTTATTTACCACTTTTTCAATTAGCTTGTCATTTAAAGTTGCAAAACTTGAACCGATGCCCACACCCTTTTGAATTTCAAAGGCTGTTCTGTAATAACTATTCTTGTAAACATCCTTTATGTGCTTACTTACTTCATCATTCAGTTTTCCAAAAGCTGTTTCTGCCTGCTGTCTACACTGTAACTCCAACGCTTCAAGTCTGCTTATGTGCGCTCTGGCAGATGCATTTTCAAGTTCCTTTACCCATTCACCTGAAAAAGCGTTTTCCCTGCCCTTTTTTATATATTCCTCTACATCCCACTTAAGTTCCTTTAATTCCTTATCATTAAGGGATTTTCTTGCTTCCAACAGAGATATGTTATTATTATCCGCATATCTTTGATACCAGGCATTTATCTTTTCTTCAATTATCTTCTGAGACTTATCAAACTGCTCCTGAATATCCATTGTCTTCTTTACGGAAGTCTGATGTGTAGCTTCTTCCATTTCAACAAATCTTTTCTTCCAGTATTCGCTATTCTTCATCCGTTCCACCTACTGAGTTATCATCATCTTTAGCCGAATCATCAACATTGTCATCATCTTCACTTGACTTTTTTGTAAACATCTGCTGATAGATGTCAGCATTCTGTGTTTTTTCTTCATTTTCCTTCTTAAGCTGTTTAAGTTCTGCTTCAACGTCCTCAACAAACGGATGATTCTTAAGTATTGTTTTCTGGCTAATGATTCCAACACTGTCCTTGCATATGGCTGCCTGCTCCTGCTCATTCTTAATACAGGTTCTTGTCCATGTCTGAACAATGTTGTCACACTTAATGTTCTTAAAGTTGCAGATTGCTCTTACCAGTTTGGCAAAACCTAACTGAAACTCTGTTTCCATTAAACCTGTTTTCATCTCCAATAATGAATACATAAACTTAAGAGCCTCTCCTGACTGATTTCCAAAATTTTCAGGTCTTGGATCAAATCCCTGCCCCTGTTCGAAAATAGCCTTTCTTGTGGCATCAAGAACACTGTTTCTTGCTTCAATAGGAATCTCAATGTTAAGAGTGCTTACACCTGCACCTTCATCTGAATCCATTTTTATAACCTTATATTTCTTCAAATCCTGCAGGAATCCATTTAAATCTGTTCCACCATATCCGGAAAGAACAAATATAAGCTCCTGAACATCTTCAAGGTCATTAATAAAGCCACTAAACACCTTGTCGTACACATCAATCAAAGGCTTAATGTTATCAAGGTCAGAAGACTTAATGTTGTTATTAAAAAACGGAATGAAAGGTATTTCCTCCATTCCGTGACTATACTCACTTACGAGTTCTCCTGTTGTCGGATTCTCAAATATTGCATAATCTGTTAAGTTGTCATAATTTAAATCTGATTGAAGTCTTCTGTATACCTGACATTCCTCTTTGTTCCAATATTCATATATTGTGTAGTTTTTTCCATCTGTTTCATCTATCTGTGTATATACTCTTAATGCTCCTATCAACTTCTGTTTTGCTGACTTATTCCATACCGGAACAATTTGCTTACTATCAATAACTGCCCATTCAAATTCATTAAACTCATTAGTCCAATAATGAACCCAGGCAACACCTGTATTAGCTGCATTAACACAAAGCTCCATACACTCTTTTCTATATTCATCTCCCAAAGATTTTAATATTTCTGCATTAGCCTTTGAACTACCAATATCAAAAGTAGGGGGTGTAGTGAACGCATAAGCTGCTTTCTGGTTAACTATCAATCCGTGAAAGTTGCGGGGTATTCTGTTGTCTGCATTTCTCAACGGATGACCTTCTTCATCTTCCTTTTTAGGACCATATAGCACGTCACTCTGATTTCTGTAATATCTGTCAGCAATATCACATCTAACCATATACATTGCATGCCCCGGCATATACTGACTTAATAATTCCTTCATTCTAACTAAATCCACTTGTTTCACCTCTTTACTTTAATACTGATAATCCGTCAGACTTCTTAGCACAATCCTCTGCAATTCCTGTTGTTGCATCCTGTGCATCGTCATGATCATTCTTTCCTTCTCTCTGATACCTTGACATTGCCTTATAATAATCAGGCCATCTGTTCTTCCAGTCTTCAGGAAAATATATGTGTTGCATTACCCACGCTGAATTTGAAAAAATTCTTGCATTCTTGTTGTTATGCTGTGTAAACCACTTAATAACTGTCTTGTTACTTTTTAATTCATCCTGAAGTATTCTCTTAACACTTCTTGCAAAACCTCTACCACCGTTATTTGATTCGATTCTTGCAATATTTACATTTCCATCAAATAACAGCTTAGCTGTTAACGGCTCTGTAACTTCCATTGGTTCCTGCGTATATATAACATCAAGTACGTACGCTTCATTGTCAAATGTTACTCCGTAGTTAATACTGCATAAGTAATCCTTACCTTCATCTGCGGTATCTGTATAATTTCTAATCTGCTTAAATTGTGGCATTTCTTTGTACGTCTTAAATGAAGTGTACATTCTGCCCTTTATGTCAATAGGATTCTGCTGATAGTTTGCTTCTGCAATATCTATTCCCATTGACATCTTTTTATTTTCGTATGATCTTTTTGACAAAATTTCAGGACAAAGCATTGTTCCATCTTTCTTAACAGCCTTATAGCATATATGCCTTACCTTTACGCCTATGCTCTTAAAGTGTTCCAATGCCCTGCCAGCCAAATCCAAACTATGCCATCTTGTCATTACAATGATAATCTTGCCACCCTCTTCAAGTCTTGACATCATTGTGTCCGTAAACCAGGTCCAATGATTATCCAGAATATTTGCATTATTAGCTTCCAGTGCTGACTTAATCAAGTCATCAATAATCATTAACGTTGCACCAAAACCTGTTGCCGTTCCTGTTGGGGATGTTGCCAAATAATTGTTATAGCCATTTTCAAGTGACCACATATTCATTGCACCATCACCTCGTTTAATGGTTACTCCCGGGAACACATCTGAATAAACAGCCTTGTTTTCATCTGCCTTTGTTTCAAGAATCGTGTTTCTCACGCCCTTTGAAAACGTTGTAGACAATGTTTCATTGTATGAGCCTGTCATAATCTTCTGTGTTTGGTCATTTCCAAGAACCCATTCAACAAAATTGCCAACAGTTCTAGACTTTCCATGTCTTGGTGGCATATTAACAACCATTACTTCATAATCTGATTTTATGAACTGCTGCAACTCATTACAGAAATCACGTAAAAAACCCCTGTCTTCCTTGTAGAAGTCAGGAGCCTTTAATTTGCAGTACTGCCAAAAATTTCTTCTTGCCAGCTCTACCCTTGCATAAAGCTTTATTAAATTCTTATTCAGATTCAAGGTCCTCACCTGCCAATCTAAGCAGTTGTTCAGTACTTAATTCCTCAAAAGGATTATTAACATTTCCTGACACCTCAACCTTATCCTTAAACATTCCTAAATGTCTTCCCAACAGTTCCAAAGCCTTTACCTTGTCATAGGTAGTTAGCTCTATTCCATTCTTACCCTGCTTAATACCTGAAATAGCCTTAATCTGTCTTCTTGAAAGTTCATCAGTTTCAGTAATCTCAACTGCCTGATAATACATCTGATTTCCTTCACTATCCAATGCCGGGACATAATCACCATCCGGTGTCTTCATCATCACCGGCTTAGTCACAACCTTGGCATATTCAGAACCATTGGCAAAGGCAACTGCTGCAAGCTCCTGAATCACATCATCTTGCGTAACCTCAATTCTTTCCAACCTGTCCTTAATTCTTTCATCTATGTATTTCTTAATCTCCGGAACATTCATAAGACGAGCGGCTGCCGCTGCTGCTGTATTATCATTTTTGACGTGTGGATATGCTTCCTTATACGCCCTTGTTCCATTCAGATCAATCAAATATTCATTTGCAAATATAACTTGTCTGTCAGTCACTGCAACCGCTCCTTTCTTTACTAATTTTTTGCATTAAAAAAACACCCTTCAGAATAACACTGTTTTATGCCAACAGCATTCTCCGAAGGGTGTGAGTTTCTTTTAATAATTAAATTTCTAATTTAACTATTTATTTATATCTGTATCTATTATTCTAAATATCCTTTTTATGACCATAAATAAATTTGATACCATAATAAACGACAGCCCATATATAATGCTACTAAACCACACATTATACATAGCTGTATAAGTGCAAAAAAAACAAGCTATCAATAATATTATGCTTACCAAAATTTCATACATTATCGCATAATATGTTTCTATAATCGCTTTTTTTGATATTTCATATTCACTACTATAGTAACTTTTATCACCTTTTATTTTAGCTTTCATCTCTATCACTGTACTTAACAGCGTAAATAGCATTGCTGTTAAAATTGATATTACTATTGTAATGTTATCTAAAATATCACTATTTATATTTTTATACATTGCTGCTGAACATCCTAATAAAATGGGTACTATTGTATAATTAAGTATCGGCAAAATTCTATATTTATTGTCCCTTTCTCTTTTAAAACATTCAAAATGATTTTTAATTATATCCTTGAAAGATAAATAATCTAATTTTGCTCCGATTACACTTATTATATATATTACCACAGCAACAGCTAACAACACATATTTCATGTCAGAAATAGTTGTTTTTATCAATTTATCAACTCCATTTCTCTTTTACACAATAAATCCTAACAATTTCAAATATTCACATGCCGTTTCCAACATTCGTATCTTTAGGGAATTATATGTAGGTATTCCACCATCAATTCTTACTTGCTCTGTTATATCTTCATTAATTTTTAATTCTGAAAGATTATTTAAATCAATTGTTTTTTTCTTTTTATTCATAGAGAATTCAAATTTCAACACATCATAATTAAATTCTGGTAACTCAATAATATTTGTACTCGCTCTTTGTCCTCTTAAGCACTCTATTATTTTATCTCTTTTATTTTTTACAAACCCAACAGGATTTATTATTATATGTTCTTCTCTAAGTTTAACCCCATTATTCACACCTAATCTATTCACAGTTTCTTCCGGAACTTCATATCGTATTAATCTTATCTTTTCCAATTTCCCCCTATCCATAATTCTTTTTACATATTCAATTGGATAAAGTGGTCCCCAAACTGCAGTTTTGTTAATTTTATTTTTTGATAAACACTTATTAATATAAGCTGTAAATACTGATTTTATTCCTAAATTTCCTAATGTCTGCAATATTACAACTGCTTTATTTTTATCTCCTTCTGCTAAAGCTATGCAAAAACCAAACGGAAGTACTTCTGCCTGTGTAGATTTTTTCTCAACTGTCGAATTATCTATAGCATCTACCAATTCTGATTGAACACCATATTCTCCTGTTTTTATAATTCCTGATAATACTGTATATTCCTTTCTTCCTTTTACATTTATGTCTTTAATTTCAATATTATCAAATTTATATAATCTTTCACTCCCTTGATCGTTTGCATATTCTTTACCATTTTCATCAATATAGTCATTTATTACTTTCAGAAGACTCTTTGATTCAAGTACATCATTCAAATTAATATTTTTCTCTTCTTCCGAACTATATAACGACATTCCATAAATACTTAACCCAACTTTTTTTGCCATTTCTGTTCCCTCCAAGTTTTTCTTCAATCATATACCCAAAATATACAATTTTCAACAAAAAAGAACAGCCCGAAGACTGCTCTCAAAAAAAAACTTTAGGGGAAATTTTCAAAAAATGACGGGATACTATCATTTCTTCAAACTTCAACAGGTTAATTATATCATACTGCTTTTGTTAATTGTGTTAATTTGGTTAATCTTTCAGCAATTTTGATATTATTTGAGAAACCCTACCATGAGTATATCCCACATCTTTTGCAACCTCTGAAACTTTCTTTCCCTCAATGTATCTTAAAACAAATATTTCCTTTATTGTTGCATTGTCTATATTATCAATAAACTCTTCCACCTTTGTATTATCACTCTTGGCTTTGCTGACTTCCTGCTCCCACTTTTCCAGATTACGTATTCGCCTATCTGATTCCACAGGTTCTTCCATCTGAACCGCCATATGCGTTTCTATATATGGATGCTCTGCCATTGAGCTTTTTACTTTTCCGTACACTGTCGGAATGTCCTTGTACTTTTCATCTTCAATTTTTTTCATATTGCGTTCAATCAGTCTTTCATTGACCTTGTACGCTTCCAGTTCTTTTCTAGTCACTTTACCAATCCTTTCTCTATTTTTCTGCATAAAAAAAACCAACCACCGAATATTGGTAGTTGGTCTATATATTATACAAAAGAACTAAGCGAATGTTTTTTCCAATATGCTATATAATCATCTATCTGTACTTTTAATTCTTGCATTTCTATATCATTAAATTGAAATTTTTTTATTTCCTCTTGTGGCTCAGCACAGTATCCTTTTTCATCTCTTATACACTCAGCTTTAAATACTAATTTGTGAAAAATTTTCCATGCCTCTCTATCAGTAAGCTCCTCATTTATGCTTTGCTCATATTCTTCGTATCTACTTTTTAGAGTTATGCTTCTCATATCGCATTCGTAACATGTATAAGCACCAAATGCATAATATTTCTCACCAATATAATAAATGAATGGGTGTTGTTTAAACAGTTTCTCTATATAATTCATTTATAATCCTCCTTGATATCTTAACACAAAAATTATACCATTCCAACTACCAATATTCAATTGTCAATGTACCTTTGTTTCTAATCCTTATCCTGCAACTTGTATATCGCCCACAAGACGAACACTGCTCCAATTACCATAATAATAGCTATTGTATTAATAATTGCCATCTAATCACTCTCCTTTCAGCATTTCGCCTGTTCCACCGCCTAATTTATTTCTATGCATAGGTTTTATTTTTAGTCTTGTACATAACTGATTTAAAGCTGAACATCCTCCACTATCAAATAAATCAAAACCTTTTGAATTATATAATTTTGCAATTTCTTCTGCGACTTTCTTTTTTCGTATAAATCCTCTGTTACTCATATTCTTATCCTCCTTAATTCAACACTAATGTTACATCATCTAGTAGTTCGACTTTTCTATCGTCATCAAAATTGCAAAGACATCCCGACATTTTATCACCCAGAGCTATAGCATTTCCACTAAAGTAGGATATATTGCCTCTGGCATCTCGCATCTCCATAGTTTTGATATACCAACCATTTTCGCAAGTGAACACATCTCCGACTACCAACTCACTAAAATGCCTTGTGTTATCTCTGTTATCTTCAATCTTCATCTTTCCATCTCCTTTCAACCTATAGCGTGATATGCTATCCAAACGATAAATATAAAAATTGCAATTAAGCACTCTGCCAAAAAAATATATGCATATACATCACTGTCAAATATGCTAATTAAAATCCATATATTCCCCGTCACTAGTATGCCTATTAAAATTGCCTTAATTAATTTTATCCAATCCATCTAGTCCTCTCTTTCTTGTTGTACAATTAAATGTTCTTTCATTTTTGCTCCACAGTTTGGGCAGTAATCTGTCAATGTATCTTCTTCGCCGTTATGCTCCCACCCACAACAAGTACACTCAAAAACGTCGTAAATAGGATAGCCATCTGCAAAGCCATCATATTCAGTTCCTATCCACTGTCCTTTGCGTCTTCTAAGTCTCGTTTTAACTTTTAATTTATCAATCTCTCTAATTAACTTGTTATATAAATCTAAAGTGATTTTATCTGTGTAGTTGTTATCTGCTAAAATCTGTAAAACGTCTGCTTTCTTAATATATTCGTCCATTACTAATCCTCGCTTTCTGCTAATTTGGCATAATTCCAAAAACTCACATCACATTCACCATCTGCGGTCCAGGATGTAGCTCCGTCACTCCAAGCATAAACTTTCCCATCTGCAAATTTAGCGAAATATCTTCTAACCCATTCTTCACTTTCATAATCTCTAACTAATATCGGTGTATCAACCTTAACCTTGCTCCAATCTACCTGCTCAACGTATTCCTGTTTAAGCCACTCTGCCATTTGTGTTATACAGCTCACCGTCCTCTGTTTTTTCCTGAATATGCAATTCTCACAAGTAATCTGCTTACAAATAGCTATTTTCCCATCTTCGCTTACAGCTATTGATTCAGCTATTGCGTCATAAATTTTTTCTTTATAAAATTCTTCGTTTGTCATTTTTAACCTCCATTTTTACAAGTTGTATTTTGGTATTTGTTTCACTCCTTAACATTTCTTAACATTTACATAAAACTCAACTGTGGACTATCATCATTTATATACAATTTCGGAATCCTCTCTCCGACTTTCAAATAGCCACAATTCGCTTCAACTAATTTTTGAGCCATAATCGGAACAACACTGTTTCCAATTCTTGCCACCTGCTTAGATTTCGGATATGGCTTTCCGTCAACTCTGTCAATGATGTAATCTCGTGGAAAACCTTGCGCCAATTTTAATTCTTCAGGAGTCAACATCCTTAATAGAATATCTACAATTACATATTCGTTTCCCAATACTGTAATTAATGCAAATCTGTCTTTAGTAACAATTGTATGTAATGGACTATCAACGCTCTGTCCTGTTCCTTGTCCGTAGTATTCAACAATGAACTGACTAACCCAGGTACATTTAAGAGCCATATCCTCATCAATTCCAAATTCAAACAATTTATTCTTTTCAACTGCCAAAACGTTGACCTGACCAAAATGCCCGGCTGATGTTGTTATAGTATGAATAGGTTCTAATACACTTTGACCTGTTCCGGTTTTATAGAATTTCGACAGAAAAGCAGCTACAATTCCGTATCTATTGCTTGTATCAAGCGTCATTATTGGTTCAGACACCTTTTGTCCTCTCACTTCTGCCTTTGCCGTCTCGGAATGATATTGAATGATGTACGGAGTACACATATAGTGCTTTCCGCTTGTTACTATCGTACCTAACGTTTCATCTGGTCCATTTACTCTTGGCTTTTGATTTTTATTCTCACCGTAACCAATCGGTACAGTGTATGGTGCGACTTTCTCATTTTCATTAATTGAAACTATAAAAGGTTTATTTGTTTCAAAAACGAACTTCTTTAACCCTCTACCAATTCTGTTCATTGTATTCTGAGCCAATGGCTTTTTTCTTCCAAAGATTGACTTACCTAAATTTTTGAAATCCAAAATGGTTGATACCGGCACCCACTTCTTTAGTCCATTTAAACAATTCTTGTTATGAGTTGGTTCTGACCATATGATTGACTTACCATCTCTTCTAAATATTGCATACCAACGTTTCCTTGTCGTTGGTGCTCCATAATCAGCTGCCACTAATTCTCTGCTTTCAAATACATATCCAAGCGACTTCATTGCAGTAATAAATTTTTTGTAATCCTCTCCCTTACGTTCTTTTATCGGATGCCCTGTTTCGTCCAACGGACCCCATTGCTGAATTTCTTCAACATTTTCCATGATGATTACATCTGGAAGAATTGTTTTTGCGTGTTTAAATACTGCCCAAGGAAGTATTCTCAATCCCTTGTCTCTTGGCTTTCCACCTTTAGCCTTGCTATGGCTTGTACAATCCGGACTAGCCCACATTAAGGCTACGTGTTTTCCTTTAACGTATTTTTGCAAGTTTACTTTAAAAATATCTTCTGTTAAATGTAATGTATGTGGATGGTTCTCTTTGTGCATTGCAATAGCGTCTGGGTCGTGATTAATTGCTATATCCACTTGCCTTCCCAATGCCATTTCAATTCCGACACTAGCTCCGCCTCCACCAGCAAAGCAATCAATTATTAAATTATCCATTTCTCTCAGGAGTAAGAATTCTTTTATGTGCGCACAACTCTTCTCCTTTCGATTTTTTTATTTAATCACTGTTCTTAAGTCTCTTCTTTCGCTGTCCATGTCTATTCCACATTCTTCTGCAATTATGCTTATCTGCTCTTCCCATGTGCTGTAATCCTCTGCAATGCATTCAGCCTTGTTGTCGAATCTCTCAAACATCTGCTTTATTCTTTTGTTGCCAAAACCAAATTCATCATGCATTGTTACAGCCATTAGGATTTTTACATACAGTACTGTGTTGTACTTAACATTGTCACTGAATTTGTCTAAGTCTGCCTTTGATACCCTTAAAGGTAGGTCAATGGCATTTCTCATTTTCAGGTCTGCTTCCAAGGCATCCAATCCCTTTTCTCTTGCAAACCTTAGAGCATATGCCATACCCTCACGTCTTGCCTGTTCCTCTTTTGACATTCTTGCCATCCTTATTTCCTCCATTGCCATAAGCCTTTGCTCTAAAAATCTTTAGTGCATTGTCTCTTGGTCTTCCGTCATTTATGAACTCTTCCTGTTCGTGTGTTAAAATGCAGCCAAATTCCTTACTTGTCTTTTTTCTCATTCAATTCCTCCAGCTTCGCCTTAAGCTCTGCTCTCTCTTCCTTGATTCTTGCCAATCTTACGTGATCATCTGCTGATAAGATTGAAACTGAAAATAAAATCTGCGATTCCATTCTGTCCAATTCCTCTAAGCGAATTTCTATGTCCTTAATATCCTTAACTTTCATTTTGTTGTTTCCTCCTCTTGTCTCTGTTTTCAATCAGTTGTCTTTCCAATGCCTGATAGTCATATTGCCTTTGGTCATTAAATGTCTTCTTGTTTTGTTGCTCTTTCTTTACAGGATAAAAATTACTCCAATCACCTGCTATGGCATTCTTGACTGCCTGTATTCTATCTTCATCCGTGTCGGCTATCTGATTCAGTCTGTCAATCAAAATCTTCAACTGATAGCCTGCTACTGATTTACCTTTTTCTTCTCTAAGCTTCAGGTATTCATCAAAAGCAACATTCAAATCATGATTGGCAAAAAAGCTAATATTTTTCTTTTCTTTACTTTTGTTTTCTTTTATTTTCTTTTGTTGTATTTCCGTATCATTTATGTTGGTTTCTGTTACATTTACACTTGTTTCTGTTACATTTATCGGTTTTAATGGTTCATTTAATAAGGGTTGACCTTTTTCATCAATCAACCTGTATCTTGTTTTCTGGACTTTGTTCCTAACAGTCACTGTATCGTAGCGTCGCTGAATTCCAACAGAGGTTATAACTCCTTGCATCAGGAGGTCATGATCAAACAGACCTATATCCGCACAAGAGAGAATAACTTGTAACACAAAGTCTTTTTTGTTAACCCATCTGTTACCGATTGTCTTGATGATTTTAACCGGAAGGTTCTTCTTGAGCTGTTCAAAGTTTTTAAACTCAAGAAAGTAACCCTCTCGGTAAACCATCGAAATGACTATGTCGTAAATGGTTTGACCTAATGGACCATATTCATTCATCAGGTCCATTATTTTAAAGTCTTCATAATAATCAACATCTTTTGGGAAATAACTAAGTCCTGCCTTTATAGGTCTTCCCATTTATTTCTCCCATCTTAATGTAGTTTCCTGCTTCATATTCCCTATATATCTGCATCCAATCATCAAGTGTCATTGTCACCAGAATGTCTGCATTGTTTTTCTTGTGAAACACTGCCGGAAGTTCATCCTGCCTTGAATCTCTTCTTGCCTGCTCCATCCAGTCATACAAGTGCATTTTTTCCTGATGTTTTGCTTCTATATGTATTCCCGGAAGTCCCACAACGTCTGCATCACCATTTGCCCCACAATACTGCTGGCCTCTTCTGGTTCTGTATCCGTATTCCCTTAGATGCCCGGCAAGTTGTCTTTCAAACCTTGCCCCCTTCTGCCTTGCATTAACTGCCATTCTGTATCTCCCTTACTCTTTTCCTTGTTGCCAGCAACGACCAACCTATTCTCTTTAATCTGCTGCTTTCCTGTTTGTAATACTTAATGACAAGTTCATCTTCCTCGCCCTCTATTGGTTGAAAATACCCTTGTCCATTGGATAGATTAAGTATTACCGTGTTTCTTCTGGCCATTGCAATTTCTTCCCTTATGTCTCTGTCTGACAATCCTGTCACCTTCTCTAGCTTTTTTCTTGAAATCGCATTGTCCTTTCCGAAAGGGATGTAATCTGAAATGTTCATTGTCACGTCTCCTTTCTGCCTGCCACCATTCAGGTGACAGGTCTTACAATTTTGTGATATATATTTTGATTTATGACTGTCTGTTTTTTAATAATTGAAGAATGGCTTTGATTCTGTCTGAACCTTTTTTTCAGCCGGTTCCTCATTGTTTTTCTTTTCTTCTGGAACACTCTCTGTTTCCTCAACTGTCTGTTCTGCTGTCTGCTCCACTACTTCCTCATAAGTTTCATCTTCTGACTGCTCAACAGGTGTTGTTTCCACATATGTATGTGTTCCATCCTCATTAATTACTGTCGTGTCGCTGTCAAGTGCTGTCTGTAGGTCAATGCTCATTATTCCCCACTTGCTTATGATTTGTCTCAACATTGTCTTGTATGCCATTCCGTCAAAGTCCTTGCTCCAGAAGGTCCACTTCGTTCCCTTCTTCAAGTCTGATGCATATCCCTGTGAATACTTCACTGCGTGAGCCTTCATCTTTTCCTTTGACCAGTACATTGCCTTCCTGAATCCATTGACATGCTCAAACATTGCATAATAGCCAATTGTTTCTGCCTTTTCTCTCTCATTTTCATCTGAAATGAGATTTACTTCTATGTCTTCATTAAGTGGATCGAATCTGATTAACTCACCTTTCTTAATTGCCAGAACATTTAACTTCTTGTACTGTCCTGATCTGATTGCCAGCTGAATGTAGCCCTTGTATCCAAGCTGGAACTGTGCCACCTTTGTTCCTGTTTTGTTATCCTTGAACGGAACCATGTAATACTGTCCAAGCTGTGGACTTGGAGATAGATTAAGACTCTCTCCAAGCAATGCTGCACTTACTATTGATGAATTTTGACATTCCTGTAATGTTGGATTGTTTCCAACCGCACTTACTATTGAACTGATGAATCTCTTTCCGTTCTTTCCACCAACAACCTCATTAATCTGATTCTTTACCGCATCATTTTTCAAATATGCCGTAAAACTTGTTTCTTGTCTTTTTGCCAAACTGTTTGATACTGCCATTTCATTTCCTCCTACTGTATCTGCTCATATTTAATGTTGTTTTTCGTAAGGAACTCACCCAATGCATTGAGCTGGTTTCCTGTTCCACACACCCTGATTACTATTGTGTGTGTCTTCTCTTCCTGATTTTCTTCTGTTCTTTCTTCCTGTGCCTCTTCCTCAACAGTCTGTGAAACACTTTCCTGCTTCTGCTCCGGTTCCTTCTTTCCTGCCTCTGCAAGTTTTTCGGCTTCTGCCTTTTCTCTTGCCTGTCTTTCCTCAAGTTCTGCCTTTCTTCTTGCCTCATACTCGGCTTTTCTTCTTGCATTTTCCTCGTATGTCTGTTTAACCATCAATGCTTCTGTAATGTTGAGGGTTTCAATGTATTTCTTTTTCATTTCAAACTGATATTCACCGGTTTCAGCATTAATGACTTCCAAGTCGTGTCTTACACTGTCTCTCATATGCTCCATATCATTGGTTATTGACTTTAATGTTGTTGTCACATTCAGATAACTTTCCTTGAAAACACGTTTGAATGTGAGTATCTCCTTCAGCTCTTCGGCACTTGCAAAGGTCCTGTCATATATCTCCTCAACCTTTATGAGCTTCTCTTCCCTTTTCTTCTGGTCATAAGCCTTTACCTGACTGTCAATGTTGGCATTTGCCTCATCTACAATTGCAATCAGTTCCTTTACCTGGTCTTCAAACACACTGTATGGTTCAAGCATCATCTTCTTGACATCTTTCTTTCCGTCATTCAATGCCTTGCTGAACTTATTAAGTGTTGCCCTGTCAGCCTTTGCTTCCTTTATGTTTTCATCCGTGTACACCAATGACTTGTACACGTTTGCCTTTTCAGTAACTTCTTTTTTTAATTCCTCAAAGTTCCAATCAATGTGCTTTAGTGCATTATCCATTGTTGGATTGTAAATTTTTAATTCCATCTTTTTGGTATTCCTCCTGTTTTAAATTTCCGGCAGAATGAGAGCCGGCTTTTTTCTTTTTTTCACAAGCTCCATGAACTCCCTTTCTGACCTTTTTATTATTTCAATGTCTTCCTCAACATCTGTCCTTTCAATGTGATAATCCTTTGTGATTAGTCTTATGCTCTTATTCCACACACTCTTTATCTGTGCCCTGAGTTCGACAAACTCATATTCCGTCACCATCAGGTAATGAAGCACCTGTATGTAATAATTGTCCGGGATGTGTTCACCATCCCATTTTTCCTTGTGCATTGAACCAAAAAGCTCACTGGTCTTGCATTCAAATATGCCCTTCCTCCCGGTTTCAAGTTCTGTCAGTTCTCCATCAAGTGATGCGTGAGCAAACGGATACTTGTCATTGAGAAGCATGTTATCACCAAAGTATTCAACCTTGTATTCCGGGTGGTCCAATGCAAATATTGCTCTTATGTGTTCCTCTGCCTTAGTTCCATATATTACGTAAGGTTCATTTGATATGTCTTTTGGTTGCATCATTCCAACCATCTCCTGCCAAAAAGTTACATTGCTTTTATATGGATTAAGTCCAAGTACTGCAGCTGCATCCGAACCACCTATCTTTCCCTTTCTTGCAAGAAGCCATTCAGGTTTACTTGCAAATTTCTTTCTTGTGACCATTTCTAATCAACCTGTTCATTAAGAATTTCATCCGTACAGTGCATCAATAATGTAACCAGTATCACCATTCCCAGAGCCACAAGTAACTGCCCTACCTTGCTGTCTACCTCAATCCAGCCATTGACTAACATCACTGCTCCTGTTATTACTCCTATTACCACGTTCTTGAATCCGTTAAGTACTCTGTACTTTTCAGCGATAATGTGGTAATCTTTAAGTGGTTTGTTTTTGTATGAGCTTGAACGTATTGCAGTACATTCAGGCTCTTTTCTTTTAACTTCTTTCACTTCAAGTCTGTTTGCTTCCATCTTTTGCTCCTTTACTTCGAAAACAGATCATTAAGCATTTTTATTTTTTCTGTTTCCATCTTCTCAAGTTCCTTTTCCATGTCCTCTTCATCCATATCTGCCAATGCGATTGTTTTTTGATATAGAATTTCGCCAAACTCTGGTCCAAGCTTATCAATCGTTTTTTTATGCACATTTCTAAGTATGCATGCTGTTTCTGAAAGTATGCTCGGAAGATTTCCTTTCAGCAGTAATCCTGTTTCTGTTACCTTAATCATCTTTTATCCTCCAATCTTTCTTACCATTTCGGTAGTCTTTTCATCCGTCCAACTAATTGGCTTAGTCAGATGCGGACACAAAGTGTTATTAATGTTCATCTGTCTGCCCAAGGGACAGCTCTTACAACTTCCTGAATACTTAATGCAGGTCTGCCTTAAGTTTCTTAAGCTGTTAATTGCTCCCACCAATTCAATCACCCCCTTTCTATGAATAAAATCTTTCGTTAAAATATTTTGTTGGAATTTTTCCTGACATTGTAATGTAGCCTTTTTCTTTTAATTCTGCATTCATCTGTTTAATTAACTTGTATGCAAAAGAAAGACTACACTCCATTGTTTGAGCAATATCCTTTGCTCCCATAAATTGTTTTTCAGGCATATTACTCACCTCCTATAATTTCCATAAAGCCTGAATAATTAACGCATTAACTGTCAAACCTCTTTTCTTCGCCAATTCCTTAAGCTTTACATGTAGCTCTGTTGGAATCCTAATTGTTGTCTGTATCATCTCTGTTCTCCTTTCGTTTTGATACCATAATGATACGACCTTTTTCGAGGTTTTCCTTGTGCTGTAAAGCACGAGGTTTGTCAACAATTTTATAAGATAAATTAACGAATCTGTTCGATAATATCTCTAATCATTGATGTTCCTGAATCCATATGAACATTTGCAGTTTTCACTGCTCCGTACCAGAAAGTCGCCACAACTGTTTCGTTGTCTTTGTTATATTTCAAACTTTCCAATTCCTGAAAATCTCTTGTTTCCTGTAATACTGGTACTAATAAATCGCATATTTTCTGTTTATCTTCCATTGGTTTCTCCTCTTTTTCTTTACGTATCGTGTTTTACTTTCCGTAATATTTTACGTATTGTGTACTTATTTGGCAAAAAAAATTTCTTCAACTGTTTTGTTATAGTAATTAGCTATTTTTAATTTAAGAGGATCTCTTGGAACTCTTTCACCTGCTTCATACATTGCAATAGCTGATTTGCTTACACCAATTGCGTTTGCAACTTCTTCTCTTTTACGTTCCCCTCTTAGTTCTATTAGTCTTTGTCCTATAACTTTTGTATTCACTTTATCACTTCCTTTACTTTTTTTAATAATATGTTATAATTAATTTAATCACTTGGGCGACTTAGCAGGAATGTTAAGAAGTGTCGCCCTTGTGTGTCTTTGTTATTTACCGCCCTACTTAGTTATTTAAGTAGGGCTTTTACTTTTTCTTTTGCTTTCTCCAAATCTTCGCTTTCTTCCAAGATTGCTAAGATTTTTCTTGTTTGATTTTCTTCTGTCGTTTGTTTTAATAATTCTGCTAAATTCATTTCTTCGTATTCCATTTCTTTTCTCCTTTCCTGCTATCTCCTTGCTACTCTTATATTGTACACGTTTTGTGTACCTATGTCAACCACTTTTTGTGATTTTTTTTGTTGTTTTTTTTCACATTTCGTGTATACTTATATTAAGATATAAAAAAGGAGGTCTTCTTATGAATAATTTTTCTGATATGCTAAAATATTTACGCAAAAGAGAAGGGTTAACTCAACAGGAATTGGCTAAAAAGCTAGATATTTCAAAAAGTACTGTTAGTATGTACGAAAATGGAAACAGAGAACCTGATTTTGAAACCTTAGAAACTATTGCTGATTTTTTTAACGTTGATATGAATTTTTTAATGGGAAAACCATCAAATCCTTTCCCAGAAGTCAACACTCTTGCAGCACACTTTGAGGGTGAGGAATTTTCAGAAGCAGAAATGGAAGAAATTAAAAACTTCGTTGAATTTGTAAAGAATAAAAGAAAGTAGTCCTTTTTATGGGACACCTAAAAAATTATACTCTAGTGGGGAGGTGATTTCTTGAATAAGTTAGAACAATTAGAATCAGAAGCCTACGAGGATGGTATAAAGATTATTGATTACACTTTTGAAACCCCTAACATTAAAGGATTATATTGCGATGGTGTTGTTGGTATAAGTGATAGTTTGGAAAACTCTACACAGAAACGTTGTGTTTTGGCAGAAGAAATGGGACATCATCATACTTCTAATGGAAATATATTAACTATGAGTTCTGCATCCAACCGCCAACAGGAGCATAGAGCAAGGATTTGGGGGTATCAGAAATTGATTGATTTAGACAGCATTATTGCAGCTTATGAGAACCACTGCACTAATTTTTATGAGACTGCTGAATTCTTAAACGTAACAGAGCAGTTTCTGACAGACACCATAAATGCTTATATGCATAAATATGGTTGCTACATAAAACACAAAAATTACATCATTGAGTTTGGATATAATTCAGTTGGTGTGATTAAAAATATAAATGATTAGAAGGAGGTTTCTATGGGATTATTTAGTAAACGTACTACTTGTACTGTATGTAATTGTAATGAATCAAAGAAAAGTTTAGCAGATGGTTATATTTGTAAAGATTGTATTTCCAAATGCTATCCATATATCATTACAATGTCTTGGAAAAATTACAAAACAGATGAAATTAGAATGGCCATATCTAAATCAGAAAAAAACAAAGAGCTTCTTGAAATTTTTACTCCAACCAAAACTTTCAAAAAAATGCTTTCAGTTGATGCTAATCACAAATTGTGGATGTATGGAACATCAAATATTGTTTTTAATTTTAATGACGTTGTTTCTTATGAGTTAATCCAGGATGGTGAATCAATAACTAAAGGTGGTGTTGGTAGAGCTGTTGCTGGTGGGATTCTTTTTGGCGGTGTTGGTGCTGTTGTTGGTGGTCTTACTGGGAAGAAAAAAGTTGTTACCGAAATTAAGGAATATGCATTGAATGTTGTTACAAAAAATGAATTTTTCCCTAAAATTCTTATAAATTTTTTGACTGTTACTTCCACTAAATCTAATAGCATTATTTTTAAAACCGCACAGGCAAATGCTCAAAATATTATGGCTGAATTTGATTTAATGATTGAATCAACGAATAGTTCTGAAAAAGATATACAATTATCGTCAGCTGATGAACTAAGAAAATTCAAAAATTTACTAGATGATGGAATCATCACACAAGCAGAATTTGATTTAAAGAAAAAACAATTACTCGAACTATAACATTTTAAATAAAAAGAGCCAGCCACTAAGGACCAGCTCCAAAGTGATACAATATCACCATAGACAAGTCATATTGTATCACATAATGGAACATCTGGCAAAGGCTGGGTGTTATTTTTGTACCCTTTTTAGGGAAGAAAGGAGATACAATATGGCAGTATGTAAAGATAATAAAACAAACACATATTTTGTTAAAACCTATTACACCGATTATACCGGTGCGAAAAAGCAAAAGAAGAAACGAGGTTTTAAGCTAAAAAGGGAAGCTTTAGATTGGGAACGTGAATTTTTGTTGCAAATGCAAGGCGAACCTGATATGACTTTAAATTCACTGGCTCGATTATATTTAAAAGACATAAAAACTAGGCTAAAAGAAGTAACCTATGACGGTCATAAACATTTACTAGATAATAGAATACTTCCATATCTAGGCAATAAGCCAATTAATTTAATAACTCCTGCTGATATAAGGGCATGGCAAAATAAACAGATTTCCCAAGGATATTCGGATGCATACCTTAAACGTATGAACAGCCTACTTGTTGCTACTTTAAACTTTGCTGTGAAATTCTATAATTTAAAAGAAAATCCATGCCATTTAGCTGGAAGTATTGGGAAAAGAAAACGAAACAAAATAACATTCTGGACCAAAGAAGAATATTTTAAATTCATTGCATTAGTTGATGATATTACAAAGTATACAATGTTTCAAACTCTTTACTATACTGGTATTAGAATTGGAGAATTATTAGCTTTGACATACAATGATATCGATCTAGCTAATGGAATCATTAGAATAAACAAAACCGTAAATTTTAAAGGGGGAAAAGTTATATTCACTTCTCCTAAAACTCCAAAAAGTAATAGGGAAATAACAATCCCGCAATTACTGATTAATGATTTAAGTAATTATATTGAAAAAATTTATGGCTATAAAATGACCGACCGTGTGTTTCCATATACCAAAGCTATTCTATATAAGGAACTCAAAAAAAAGAGTGAACAGGCTGGACTAAAAAAGATACGAGTACATGATTTTAGACATTCACATGCAAGTTTATTAATTGATATGGGTATTAATCCATTACTGATTTCTGAAAGATTAGGGCATGAACGAGTTGAAACTACCCTTAACACTTATAGTCATTTATACCCTTCCAGAGCTGATGAGTTAGCAGAAAAGTTAAACAAAATAGTACCATTATAGTACCACAATAGAAAAAGGACTTAGGAAAAAACTCCTAAGTCCCTTTATTTATAGGCCATTCGCCATTATACCGTATTATTCGATAATTGTAGCAACCTTACCTGAACCTACTGTTCTACCACCTTCACGAAATTATTTCATCATTGTTTGCTATATCTTGTTTTATTTTCGTTGTTTCCATTGTGTATTGTTGCTGTTTATGTTGTCATTATTTCTACTTGCGTAAGAAAATGACGACAGTTTGACGACACTTTCTTACTACTTATTTCCAATTGTCAACTTGGGATACCAAATGTACGATATAACCATGCTCTACTATCAACAAGCATATGCAATATTCGGTCTATAAATACTTTATTTTATAATATCATCTAGTTGTTCTAAAGAATATTCCTTATATATGTCTATATTTTTTTGTGGCAAAATTTTTAAACATAATATAAATTTTCTCTTAATATTTTTTAGCCTGTATTTCAATTCTTTCCAAAATAGTTTATCTATCCCAACTACAAACGGCTCTTCTTCATCACTCTTTTGAACATAATACTTATTTATCCATTCTTTCCCTAATATTTTACTAGGAAATATAATAATATAACTTTCATCACACGAACATATCTTTCCTGTATTATGCCCATTTTCAAACATCATTGCCACATAAAAAGGCTTTCCTTTAGTTCTGTCTGTTGGTAGAACATACCTCGAATAATAATCATCATTTTCGAGAAAATCAAATAATGAATTTGCTATGTTTACAGTAAAATCATACCCTAACTTTGCTGCTGAATCTATATCTGAATTGAGTTCCCATTTGCTACCGGTTATAAAAGCCATAATCCATTGAATATCCTTTAACATATCTAATTTAGTTCCTAATGCTGCAACAACAGTAAAAAATGCTCTATCATTAGCATATACCACTATATTTGATAATCTATTATTTTCAATAATGCGTTTTGCTAGTTTCTTTGTTGTAGGAAATATATATATAACTCCACTCTGCAATCTATCTGCAAATATAAGAACAGTAAAAAAGTTATTAACATTATCATCATACAAATCTCCTATATAAAATTCGCCCGTAACAACTGTATCTTTTATCCATCTGTCACATTCTATATAATCCTCAAATAGTACAAATAACTTGTTTATTGATTTGAAATATTGTGGTTTTTTTTCTGAAAATAAATAATCTGTACTTGGAATACAAACGCAATTAATATTATCAATAAGCAACTCTAACGTAAATCTATCTACTTCATAGCACTCATATTTCCCTTCCCTATTATCGTAAGTATATACCCTTAATTTTTCCTCTCCATTTCCATTATTATTTATATTTAATATGCATATATTTTTGTTTATTAATTCAACAGCATCACTAGTTATTTCTAACTTTTTCAGAAAGTTTAAATCAAAAACCCTAATTCGTTCCTCAATTTTTCTTTGATAATTTTCTATCCAATAATTCATTACCTCTTCACTTATGTCATTATTTCTAATTTTTTTGTCTAACGCTTTATATATCTCTTCTATGTTCTCTGAATATCTTAATATTTTGTCATCAACCAAGCCTTCTATAACCTTCATTATATTCTGATTCGTAATGCAAGATACTAATTTTTCTAAACCTTTCTGTTTTAGACACTCAATACCATAATCCAATCTGCTATTTGGATTTCCCACATTTGTATTAAAATAATTTTCCAATTTCCAGCAATCCTTAATTTCACCTGTAATAAGTTCTACAAAATCATCTTCTATGGCCATCGCATAAAAACATAATAGGTTAATAATCCTATGCTTTTCAGCATATTTCAGTTCGCTATTTTCAACAATAAACAATAATTTATCACAATACTTCTTATATTTTTCTGTCTTTAATTGATACGCTTCATTTTTTGCAATATCATCACCTAAATGTTTAAGTAAAAGAAGTTCTATTCCATTAGCATAGATTTCCTGTATATCAGTGGTTTTACTTTTGATAATTTGCTGATATTTTTCTATTAACGAACTGTGTGTAACATCGATTGTTGGTGTACAGCATCTTTCAATCTCTAATACTTTTAGTATATTTCCTAAAGTTGTTACATTGTCTAGATGCATATGACTCATTTCGTGAATTTGTGTATTTACTGCAGTATTATATTTCATATTTTCATTAATACTAATATAAATACTTCCACCTTCTTGATAACTATATTTACCTAATATTCTATTTCCCATATTTCACCTTTTTAAAACGAGGATGCTAATCTTAACATCCTCATTTTTTCTATTCATTATTCTGTTTTGGTAACCCATTTGCATTTGAATCATCTATTAAATTGAAAGATTCATTAATAGATTCTGCCTTCGGTGTTTGCGGTACTGGCACACCATTGATTGTTGGCTGTGTCAACTTGATTTCATCATTACCATTCTCCACTTTTTCACCTCCTTTACAACATTCACATTTATATATATCTTGCTCAACATTTACATAATTCTTATAAATTACACTAGCTGCATAATTTATAAGAATAAACATAAACGTTATTGCAATCAAATTTATCAATCGACGATGTCTGTCATTTTTTAAACGATTTTGTTCTCGATTATGTATAGCATCATTCAAATATCTTTCAGACATCATATCTTTAATATGTTTTTCAGCTTGTTTCTTTTTTATCTTTCCCTTTTCTACTAGCTCATATGTTTGATTACATACCATAGCCATTTCTTTAATTGGATAATAGTGTATGTTGTAGCCCGAATATGCCTTGTAAAAGAAATATATGCAAATAATAAACAATATGCTAGAAATTACACATAAAATCAAATATAGCCAAAACCATATTCCTGAATCAACCTCTTCTAATTGTGCCCACACTAGTATCAATCCACTTCCTATAATCGTTAGAAATGTAATACATGTATTTATTTTTGAATTTAGTTTCTCTGTATATTCAATTTCTTTATAGTATAATTCTTTATAATTTTCCAATTCATCCATTTATAGCACCACCCTATTTTGATTTATCACCTTATTCAAAAGTAATATCTTTACTGGACTAATATATTGTTTTATAGATGATTCAAAAACTTTTCATATAGCTCTTAAATATCTTATGCAACAGTTTAATAAGGCATATTCCGATTTCATTTTTTCTCCTATTCTTTTACAGCTACTACCTACTTAAACCTAACCTGCAAATTTAAATTCATACACATCTTTTCATCTTCCTTATACAGAAACGCAAATCCATGTCTACTTGTTGAACCTCTTTCCAATTTAGTATTATCCAATAAATATTTTTCAAAATAATCTCTATTGTAAATGTGATATACCAATACCTCTCCATCTGCAGACACAATTATATATCCACCATTTGCTTCATCGTATCCATCCCATTCTTTTGAAGGCATCATACCTAATGCTACTGAACACAGAAATTTTTTAAATTTAAACTCATAAAATCCTTTCTTTGGGAATCCCAATGGATTTTCTTCCTCCAATTTATTTATTATTTCTCTACAGTCGCTTATATTATCCCTATAATAACATAATAACACTTGTGCTATTATTTCTTCCATACGACTATCTATCAACATTAAATTACTAGCAAATTTCTCATTAGCTGCTTTCGAATATGTAACCTTTCCATTTGAAAAAATCTGCTCCATTCTATCCATTATTTTACTTTTAGGATTGCTAAGCGCATTTATAATTTCCATCTGTTCATCGCTGATTCCGTCAACCGCAAATACAAAATTAGTTGCACCTGATGCGTTCAAAAGTGTTGGAGCGCTTCCCAATTCTGATTTGATACTAAAACCACATACAGGTTCAAATCCTGTATGTATGTCATGAATCTGCATTTTTATATCCGTTTTATCAGTAGATGGTGCAGACAAACGATAGCACTCAATTTCATTAGCAAACTTTTCTGTTTGCTCAATTTCAAACGACCTGCTCTTCATATTAACTATTTCATTATATAAATAATCCGCTTCCTTCTTGAGACGTTCCTTACTTATACTTTTAATCTTAACATCATTGCTATAGATGTCCACATCCTCGTTTTCACCTATCTTGTATTCAAGTCTTTTTCCTTTTACCTCTTCTCGAATTATTTTAAGAATCGGAAAGTATACATTTTCAATCTTTTTGACCTGATCGTCTGCCGCATAAATCTTTCCATATGCCAAAAGTCTTAACAAAACATATAATTCACTCCATTCTCCTTTATTTCCCTTTATCATATTAATGTACCTCCCCTTTTATCCTACAGCACGTTCTTTGTTTATCTTTTTAATATTTTCTGCCTTAATAACTGCCTTTGCTTTTTCATCTGCACTAAGAATTTCTTCTATTTTATCCGCTATTGCTTCAATAACATTAACAGTTACACTGTTACCAAACTGTTTGTACAAATGGGTGTCTGCCAGTTCTAGTTTAAAATCATCAGGAAATCCCTGCAGTCTTGCCCATTCCCTAGGTGTCATTTTACGAATTCCTTCTCTGTTAACCTCACCTTTAATGTGTGTAACAGGTATAAAGTTTGTAAGTCTCTTATCAATAATAAGATTTCTTTCTCTACCCATACCACCGCAGACAATAGCTCCTGCTTTTCCATCCAAGTCTCTGATCTCGTAGCCAAATCCGTTTCCTTTAGCTGCATGTCTTGCTTTGTGTCTCTTTAATGTTTCTATGTATGTTGTAGAAAGATAATATTTAACACTTACTTCCTGTTCTTCCATAATGTCACGTATACAAGTATCTGGCTTATTTCCTATTGGAAATTCAAAATTTTCCGAGTTGATATCTTTTCTGAATGCAACTATATAAATTCTCTCTCTATTCTGTGGAACACCAAAGTCCTTACTGTTCAAAACTTTATCATATACGTTATATCCTATCTGTTCAAAGGCATTTTTTATAACTTTAAAAGTCCTTCCTCTGTCATGTATGGTAAGTCCTTTCACATTTTCACAAAAAATAACTTTTGGTTTATGATACTCGCATATTCTCACAACATCCTGAAACAATGTACCTCTGCACATTCCCTTATAATCATCATCAAAACCCATTCTTTTTCCTGCCAGTGAAAATGCCTGACATGGGAAACCTGCTAAACATATATCAAATTCAGGTATATCTTTCTCATCAATTTTCGTTATATCTCCGGCAATCTGAAATTTATCTTTGTAATTTGCTCTATATGTTTTTTGAGCATATTCATCCCATTCACTTACAAATACTGTTTCAATATTTTTTCCGAAAGCATTATCAAATCCTTTTCTTATTCCACCTATTCCTGCAAACAAGTCAATTGCTTTATATTTCATTTTATTATTCCTCTCTGTCATAAAACGATTCATCAGCCGTCATATTATCAAATATTTTTTCCTCGACAACTTTAACACATTCGTCCACATTTTTATTTATATCTTTTCCCCAAAATCTCAGAACTGTCCATCCCATAAAGTTCAGTTCTTTTTCAATCTTTTCATCCCGTTCTATGTTTTTAGATATCTTATTAATCCAAAATTCAGAATTTTTTCCTTTTTCTAATTGTAACTTTAATTTCTCCCAATCCTTTCCATGAAAGAATTCACTATCGCAAAATATTACAATTCTATACTTGGTAAGAACAATGTCTGGTTTTCCTGGAAGTTTATTATAATTCTTCCTATATCGATATCCTTTTTTCCATAAAGCTTTTCTTAATTTAAGCTCAATACCTGTATCTTTGCTCTTTATATTGCTCATATTCCTATGACGTTGTTCTTTTGTTAAACGATCCATTGTCTAACCTCTTTTATTTATCTTCATCAACAATTTCCATTATATCAGAAAAATCACATTCAAGTGCTGTACATATTTTCAATATTATATCTGTATTTACATTTTCATTTCTTCCAAGTTTTGCAATAGAAGCTGAACTTATATTTGCCTTTTGGGCCAAATCTTTTTTCATCATATCTCTGTCAATTAATAATTTCCAAAGTTTTTTGTAACTTATACTCATGTCTCTCTCCATTCGAACATATTTTCTATTATAGTAACATAAAGATATTGTAATAGCAATAAAAAAGATAATAAATTATGAGAACTCATAAATTATTATCTTTTTGTATCTTTATTTTAAATAGCATCCCAATTAATGGTTTTATTATGTTCTGCTATCTGTGCTAACTGATCGAGTTCAATAAAAACAATCTTTTTTTTAGCAATTTTTGCTAAAAACCTCAGCGTTGCTTTAAAATCTGCATCTATATATTGTGGAATAATAATGGCAATTACTTCGCTTCTTGCATCTGTCATTCCCTGTTCAACAAATTGTCTTATTATCTCCTCACCTTCTTTTACAGTTGACAATAACACCGATTGCATCTTCTCTTCATTTGTTTTACTGGAACTTATACTATTCTTTTTTGCAATTCCCTTGAAGTCAAACAATCTCTTTCCAACCTTAATTACTCCCGACACATCTCCGTATTCTCCCCCTTTGTGTGGTTGCGGTCTATATTGTTCCACAATATCATAAAACAATCTAGGAATGCATACCATATCATTTCTAACTACACATTGCATAATTTTTTTCTTGCTACATGTTCCATTACACTTTTCTTTTAAATTTACCAAATATGTCTTGATTCTATCCAAATTCTTTGATTCTTCAAACTTAAAACACTCTATATCTTCAAAGAAAATTTCTGTATCAATATCTTTTTCCTCTGCATTACTAATAAATAACATATCATCAATAATATATGCCTTATAATTCAATTGATATTCTTTGTAAATTTTAGATACATTTCTACTAACCAAAGAAATTAATTTTTGAGTCGGTATATACCAATACAAAATCTTGCAATCCCTATGCCCCTCAGCGCACTTAACCTGTAGTGGGGCTCCACATGTACAAGTCTGTATTTCTCCAGCATGCACATTTAACTTTCTTCCACAATTTGTGCAATATGGTGTTTCATATGAATCGCATTTGTCACAATACACTTTCGGTAACCTGATGAAATATTTATCATTTTCTAATATAAATCTATATTTTTCCGGTATTTGCACTTCTTTTTTCTCTTCATCCAACACAATAATTGCCTGTGTCAATATCCAATTTAAACTTTCATATTCATTGCCAGGAACAAATGGCCATTTTATTTCCTCTCCTATTTCTTTAAAAATTACTTCGGCTCTCTTTCCTTTCAAATTTTTAATTTCCTCAAAAATAATGTCTATAGCACTTTGAGTCCACTTAAATAACACACTGGATGAAATATGCTTATATATACCTATACTGCCTTTATTTACATTATATTTTATTGTTGCACTTATGTCTTCAGTTATATCAGCAATATAACTTCCAGAGGTATCTACTCTGTCTTCCTTTATTCTTTCCATTTCATTTTTCTGTTCTTCTGTAAATCCTTCAGCTCTAGAAATAGTTGTCTTTTCCCCTTGACTCCCCTGAAGAACGATTCTACTAATCACGTCAGAATTTACACATCTCTTTACAGCTGCTTTAGGTGGTTTTATTTGTGTAATAGTATTTTCTAACAATTCACCTATCTCACTTATAATATATTTTGACATTTTTTCATGTTTACTTATACTTGCCAAATAATCCCTATTTGTTCCAATCCATATGCATCCTCTGTGTTGTTCCCATATTACATCATTTTTTCCTAATTCATTAACAAATGCATACTCTTTACTGTAAATGTATATTATTTCTAATCTATTAGAAACCTCTTCCACTTTAACTATTTTTACCTTTCTAAACTTTGAAACAGAAATATTTGAGTATATGTCATTTTCCATTTTTTTTATCTTTTCATAATCTGATTTTTTTAACCTATTCTTAAAATTCCATAATGTAAATGTTACTCGATCTCCATAAATATATTCATTTACCAGTGAGTCTATCTCCTCATCATCTAAAATATCATATAATATAATTGACTCTATAACTTCTGTTTTATCCTTACTTTTTACTTCCTTTTCCTCTATACCTTTTTTTACTGAAATATCAAACAATGCCTGCCATGGTAAAGTATTTAATTTTTTTCTCTTCTCCTCATATGTCATAGTAATTCCCCCTCCTTATTTATTGCTAATGGGATAACCGTAATGTGCTATAATCAAATAATATCATATTTTTAAACAATATTAAACATTTTGCGTTTATATGATGGTCTTAATAATTCTTAACCAACATATCAATTATTTATTACTTTCTATAAAATTTCACTTGACTATTTTCCCTTTCTGCCTTCCCCATCTCCACAATCTTTTCATAATCTTCATCCTTAACAAATCGTCTAAAATATCCAAGCATGAACTCTGATTCTTCTAATTCATAAATCCTTTCATTCTTTTCATCAAGTTCCTGTTCCAGATATTCTTTAGACCATTTAAGTTCATCATTATCTCTTATCAACTTTTTCCTATCTTCATCCACCCTCTCCAGCTTCTTCTTTAATTCTATTGATTCTGCAAAGCAGCTTTTTGCCATTTTAATAATTCTTTTAAATATTCTGTTTAATCCTGCAAGAAATGGCATTACAATCTTTTCTCTGTAAGATTTTGCACTCATCAGTCCTTTAGGCTCTTCCAAACCTTTTGCTACTTTATTTTCAAATTCCTTAATGTCTTTTATTCCCCATTGTGCCACGGCATCAGCTTCTTTCATTTCTTTATATGTTTCCTCCAGCTTCTTATATGCGATTTTCTTTTCAGCAGTCTTTTTAAGGATTTCATTATTCAGATTTTCAACCTCTTTTACTGCTTTTTCATATTTCTCATTTTCCTTTTTTACCTTATATTCCTTAACTGCCAAATCGTTATTTCTGCCTTTTCCTTTTCCTTTCAGGAACTCTCCAATCCATATGAATGACCTGCCCTCTGCATATTCTCTTATCCTGCCCTGCAATACTTTTTCAAGAAATTCCTTTGTACAAACCTTTCTCTTTGACACCTGCCTTGACATTCCCTTCTTAAATCCGTCAGCTACGGGAACTGCCACCACGTGCATATGTGGACTCGCCTCATCATAATGTACCACAGCATTTGCTACAACAAGGTTTGGTGCTTCCTTCTGTAACATGTTAAGCATTTCCTTAAAGGCTGCATCCATCCTTCTTCGCTTTTCAGGATTCTTATCCCAGAACTCCTTGTCTCCTATCTGAAAAATAAGTTCCACTGCCATGTCTTTGTTTGACTTTGCTGTCTTTTCAAAGTAATCATCAATCTTTCTGTCATCCCTTGTCTGCTTTTTGTTGTATTCCCTGACTGCTTCGTCAAACTGTTCCTTATATACTTTTTTTACATCCTGTACTAATTTATCCGTACCCCATAAAATTACAATGTTCTCCTTATCGTATTCCAAGGAGCGGTACTTTCGTAAATTGTGCTTTGCAACACCTGAGAGTTTCGCCTTACTGTTAATGGCACTGTTCTTCTGACTCAGGTGTGCTGAATATGATAATCTTCCCATAATCTCACTCCTTTTTCTTTACTGTATTTTCACGTGCGGTGCCACCTGCACGTTGTTATTTTTTAGTTGTCTGCCCAAGGCTGTTGAAAACGGGTGGTTCTTATCAATTTGGCTCTGCCATAATTGATAACCCCCTAGCAGTTCTGTCATAGACACAACTGCGGAGGCTCTGCCGAGGGCTTTAACTGCTTCCTTTACGGCATCAGTTCTGCTCACTGTTATAAAATATTTATGTGTGAGCAGACGTAACATCCAATCCGTTTTCCCTTTCCGTCGTTTTTATAACCGGCTTGATGTTACCATTACCTGCGGGTGTCACCCACAGGTCTTAATCATCAAAGGCAACTACCAACGGAAATCCTCCGGTATTCCTTTCCGATTAAGATAAGCTATTCTGTTACTCTCTCTTTCTTCATCCGTACCGGCCGTTAAGCTCTTCGTATATAAATCTCTAATAATAAGCCTGTTCATCTTTTCAACCAGTCCTTCACTTATTTCCTCACGTAAATCTTCTCTGTCATAAATAAAATACTGATACATCATTCTGAACAAATCTTCATCTATCATCATTTTCTTATTTTTCTTTTCCATTTTTCCTCCAATCTAACCCATATTGTAAACACTTAATAAAACAATTTATTTTTTTAGTTTTCTCATCACTGTTTACAGTTTGCCATTTACATTAAATCCATATTTCCCATAAATAAAGGGATTGCTCACTGTTTTTATGTAAACAGTCCGATTTTTCAGTCACTGTTACTGTTTACAAATCAACTGCCATTTACAAAATCACAGACTGTTTACATTCACTGTTTACAAACATTAACCCTCTTACTGTCGGTCACGCTTCCGTATTGTTAAGCCTCGGGACTTCAGGTCCCGAGGTTCCAACTCCAAAAGAAAGTGACATGATGTCACTAACTTTTACTTTGCGACATCATGTCGGGAAGTTTAAATCCTACACATCAAAAGGCAGCTGAACATTTTCATCAACTTCCACAAATTCATCAATATGTTTTCTCTTCCATCCTCTCTGGGTTCCATACTTTTTAAACCGATGAGTTGATATTGATTTCCAATCATTTGAAAATTCGTTTCTCATAATTGCTCCGATTTCTTTTGATTCATAAGGCTTAGGCTCTTCATTTTCATGGTGAAATGCCAATTCATAAATCATTGAAGAACATACATAATCCTCTTTAGTTGTTTCAAGGAAGTTTCCAATTATGCCAACCTTTGTGTCTTCCGGCATACAGTTCTTCTGCATTTCAATCAATTCTTCCGTAAGTTCCTTATTAAATACAAGTTTTGTATTTACACCCCTGTGATACATGTCCATGATTTCTGCCCAACACTGTTCCATATAACTTCTTGTTTCATCCTCATCTTCAAGTGGATGTTGCTCTGCCTTATCCTTATCAACAAATACAGGTATAAACCTTCTGTTACCTGACCTGTCAAAAGGTAAAAAGTCAGCATTGTTGGATGAACCAACGAATATGCACTGTCGTGGTCTGTCTTCCGGATGTGTTTCATAGGGAACCTTATATGTTTCACTCTGACGGCTTAAAAATGACTTTATTTCCTCAACACTTCTTGCGTTGCAGGTTGCAAGCATTTCTGCCATTTCAATAATCCAGTGTCCCTGAATCTTTCTGAATACATTTTCGTCATCAAGTTTTCTTAAATCATCTGAAAACCATTCGTTTTCCATTGTGAGAAATCTTAAAAAACTGGATTTTTCTGCTCCCTGTCCTCCAACTAAGCAGACCATATATTCAAACTTGCATCCGGGATTATATACTCTTTGTACCGCTCCCATCATCATTATTCTTGTAGCCTCGTAAATATAATCGCTTTCCTCTGTCCCAAGATATTTTGGAAGAAGATGTCTTAATCTCACAACTCCATCCCATTCAAGACCTTCAAGCTTTTCAATAATGGGATGGTAATGATTGTTGTTACCCACAATATCAATTGCCCTTTTAACATTCTTATCTCTGGTAATTCCATATCTCTTTTCCATACGGAGAAGAATGTTGTTAAAATCTGTATCTGTAAATGATTTAGAACGTCTGCGCCAGTCCATTTCCTTTACTATGTCAGTCTGACATGAGAGTTCATTTCTCTTAATTGCCCCTTTAAATTCAGGGTCATTTTCCAATACAATAATTGCATTACTAATGGTCTGTCTTGTTGTACCATCCTTTCTCTTTTCAAGGTTTTCGTAAACATCCTTAATTTCGTTATTTAATTCTTTATTATTTTCCTCTGCATTAGAGGAACCATTATTTATGTAATAATTCATAGCAATTTCCTCCTAACATATAATTATTAATCTTAAAATTTTAATAACAAACCTCTTGTTGTCGGAAGAAACACTTGCTATAATTCAATTGTCAGTTAAATGTAGCAAGGGAATCTTCCCGGTTACAACCTGCCCCTAGCTTTGTGCCGGGGGCTTTAATTATGATTATTGTCAATTAAATCAGCGACACTTCTCGCTTTATTAGGATACAAGTGTCCATATGTATTAAGGGTAATTCTTATGTCCTTGTGACCTAACCTTTCTTTAATCAGCAATGGCTCCACACCTTTTTCAATAAGGTATGCTACATGACTGTGTCGCAAGTCATGGACCCTTATTCTCTTAACACCTGCTTTTTCTATTTGTCTGCGCATTTTATTTTGTACTGCCCGACATCCTACCGGAAATAGCCTTACATTATCAGGTAATCCATATTGTCTGTCGCACCATTCCTTTATTTACTCTTTTAGAAAAACCGGAATTTCAACAACTCTTACAGACTGCTCTGTTTTAGGTATTGTTATCATATCCTGACCATTTGCCCTAAAATAAGTTTTTGAGATATTGATTCTGTTATTATAAAAATCAATATCTGACTTTGATAAAGCCAGCAGCTCACCTTCCCTTATTCCTGTCCAAAATAAGATTTCAAACATGATGTAATATCTGTCTGATTTGTCAACCGTACTTATAAACTTCTTATATTCGTCAACAGTCCAAAAGGTTAAGCTTCGCTTATCATCTTTTCCCATTCTTTTAACCTTTTTACATGGATTATTAGTCAGGTCGTAGATTTTTGTTGCATGTGTAAATAAAGCCGTCAACTGATTTTGAATCATTCTCATATATGATTCCGACAGATTTTTTTTATAGATTTCATTCTGCCATGCTATAATCTGTGCAGGTTTTATGTCTGACATTTTCATATCTCCAAAATATGGTATAAGATAACTGTCAATCATATATCTCTTATTTTGCTTTGTTCTTGATTTAAGCTCATTTTCCTTATCCTGAAAATACTGCTCCACAAATACTTTCATACTCATTTGAAGATTTCCCTGCTTCTTTAGATTTCTGTCACATTCATATTGTTTTGCTTCTCTTTGTGTCTTAAATCCACGTTTTTTCTTCTGTTTATTCACACCATAAACATTAGGTTCATACCATTGTGCAACCCATTTTCCTGTTTCTTTGTCTTTAAATGCCATCGCTTAGTTCTCCTTTTCTGATTCTTTTAATCCAAATAATTTCTGCTCCAAATAGGCTTTCGGAATTTTTCCTGCAACTACAAGATATCCGCCTTTAGAAAGTTCTTTATTTAAATCTCTTATAACTCTATATGCATGACTGTTAGAACAATGTAGTAACATTCCAACATCATTTACATCTAATAAATACTTTTCATATATCATACACTCATCTCCTTTCTGTATACGTTTTTCGTACGGTTGTGTCCACATTATAATGTACGAACTTCGTACTGTCAAGTGCTTTTCGTAATTATTTTTATTTGTAGTGTACATTTTTCGTACACTGTGTTATACTATATAAAAATTTAGAAAGGTTGGTACCTGCAAATGGGTGATGGAAAAAACCTAAAAAAAATCCTTGATGAACAAGAAAAAAGTGTAAGATGGCTGGCAAAAGAAACCACAATCAGCCCTACAACACTTTATTCTATTATTCAAAAAGACACTGCTATCAGATTTGACTTTGCACTTAGAATAGCCAATGTCCTTAATGTCGAAGTTTCTGACATATGTTCCGATTCAGCCCTCAAAGCTGAAAACTGGTCCGATGAAAGCAAGATTATATTACCTGAGCTTCCACATGGATTTGATAAAGTTCTGGACGGAAACAGAATCAAAACTTATTTAAAGAATTCTCTTTATCCATTAATGGAATTGTTTGGAAAACAAAGTATGCCTAAATTAGATGAACATTTAACTAATTATTATCAGCTAACTGATGAAGGCAGACGTGATGTAGATAGTTTTATTGAAGCTCAACTTCAAATCAAAAAAGATCCAAAAAGAGCTGCAGATGTAAAGAAAATTACAAGATGGTAAGTATGAACTCCGAGTAAATTCGGAGTTCTTTTTTATTTGCAACAAGTCCTCATTCTTACTTTTAGGTGAATTTTGACGACACTTTTGACGACACTTTTCTGAAATTCATCTTGTAAGAACGAAAAAAAGGCATCCCCGAAAATTTCGGGAATGCCTATAAATACTAGGTTTAAAATTGATTATTCAATAATAGTTGCTACTTTACCTGAACCTACTGTTCTACCACCTTCACGATATCAGACCGGTGTATTGCGGTGTGCAAATAGTGATTTTTCGTGTGATTCGTGGGGAAAAATCCGGATTTTCTGTTTTGTCCGTGTGGTTTTTGGTGATTTTGTTATCATGGTGTTATCACACATTATTCAATTCTCAAATTCCGCAAATAATAATTCATCTTTATACAGGTTGTATCACTATTTATAACAGTTCGTTCAACAGGTACTCCATAAACCTCATAATTATCATCATATTTCAAGCAAAAAAAATACCCATGATTACATTTTTTATATTCGGCAATATTATGCCCTCTTTTTATTTTTTCAATTGCCTTTTCAATATTATTACTACCTTGATATTTGATTTTCAAAATCGCTTTACCAATATAATGTGATAATTTTCCCACAAAATTTTTATCATATGCCCAATCATCAACGTTATCTACACTTAGCTCAACTTGTTGTGCACTCTCGGCAAGATAATCCAATAAAACCTTCGCCTCTCCATTTAACAATTTCCTTGATGAAAATATTTTCATTTGAAGTTCATCTATTTCTTTTTGTTTCTTTTTTCTTCTATAATCAGCCGCCCTTATTGTCTCTACTAATCCTTCAACTTCCTTTAGACATTCTCCATTATATGGCTCTTGTATTGTCTTCTTTTTCCAATGAACCCGTAATACTTTCTTATTATTTATTTGCCTAATAATTTCATCTTTATATTCTAACAATAACTCATTGTATTTCTTTTTTGCTGCTACAATATCTATGTCCCAACCATTTGTACTTACAAAAATCTGCAATGGAATCCTTATAAATACTACATATACACTTTCAATTCCATCTATTGTCAAAAGTTCCTGTGTTTCAGTTCTTATTCCATCAGCAATTTGTGTTGCAGAATATTCGTTTTGAAAAATTTCTTGAATATCCTCAAACTTACTGACTATAACCTTCATATCTTCTGCCTGAACAATTGGTTCTAGTTTGTTATCATCAATTATCCCCTTTTCAACAACTTGATATCTAGTAATATCATCTAATATTTTCCCTTTAAAAGAATCCATATAGATATCTTTCATAATATCTTGCTGTTTCTCAACTCTTTCCAAATTGCTTAGGGCTTGTTCACCTTTTTTTAATAACGAGCAAATATCAGATGATACAGATATTAAATCTTTTACGTGCAAATCAGCGAGAGTAACATCCAATAACGGCCTAGTAATTCCTAAAATTTTTGCAATCTCATCCACTTGGTGAACGCCTATAGAAACAATCTGTAACACTTTTTCCTCTACCAAATTTAGCTTTACAGTTTTTCTTTTTGTAATTTTTAGTGCATACTTATAAACTGGTAAATATACTTCATCATCAAACAAAAATTCATATCCATCATTTTGCCTAACAATGTTTGTTACCCATTTATGAATTAGATTCTCTTTCAAATAACTTTCCTCCATCGCATTGTATAATTTCACATTCTTCTCCTTCAGAGATATAATCTATTATTTCAACAAATTTATTATCCTGATCGTCAAAATTGTAAAAGAAATTTTTATCTCCACACACAATTAATAATTTTTTTGCCCTAGAAAAAGCTACATTAACTCGTTCCTTCTCCTTCTGAAATCCAATAGAATCTCTTGTTCTTACAGTGCTATAAATTATAATATCATTTTCTCTTCCTTGAAATGCATCTAAAGTATTGATATCAATTTTTGATGCTATTTTGTCAAGTCCTGTAGCCTTAATAGATTTTCGCAATAATTCTTTCTGACCACTATACCCTGTAATAATCCCTATATCTAACCCCTTCAATTCTCCAGTTCTTTTTAAATCATCTAATATTTCTAAAATAATTCTTTTTTCTTCTTCATTTATATATGAACCACCTTTTGTTCTTTTCTGTGATTTTTTCTTATTTGCAGAAGTATCAAACCACACTATTGATTTTCCAACATACCTGGTCAATCCATGTCGTTTTTCATCGTTATTACATCCTGTATCAATAATTCCTCCATAAAATACTTTACTTATCAAATTTCCTATATTTTCAATCATTCTATACTGAGTGGTCAAAATTTGTTTATGTGTATCTGGTAACGAATTGTATAAAATATCAAATAATCTATAGTCTGGATTTTTAGTCAGTTTAGCCAATGTTGGTGATACCTCTGCATCTGCATATGCCGGCAACTGATTTTGATCGCCTACTAATATAATCTTTTTTGCTTTAATAATCGATACCAGTAATTCTGGTGTTGTTGCTTTAGCAGCCTCATCAATAATTACATAATCAAATGACATATCTTTTATTACTTCATTAGATAAAAATCCTACACATGTTCCCGCAATAACCACTGCACTTCGGATCATTTGATAGTCTAAACTGTTCTGATCTACTAATCTATTTATCCAATCTTCCTGTATTTTCTTAACTTCTTCCCATTTTTTCGCCTCGTTTTTATCGGTTATAGTATTCATTAAATCATTTTTTTGCTTTACATATTGCTGAACATTATTTTTTATTTCGGAAACCAATTGCTCTCTATGTGCAGTAATTGTATATTTTGTCGCAATTTCTTCAGAAATATTCTTTTCTGCACCAATTCTTATTATCTCCAATGGATTATCAATAACTTTCCCCAGTCCTTCTAAAATATTATCAACTGCCGTATGTGACTGCGAAACAATGAGTATTTTAGGACTATCCGTCATCTTTATATCCCTTTTTATAATTTGCCCAACTATTTCTTTTATAACAGATGTCTTACCTGTCCCAGGCGGTCCTTGGATTAAGCAAATATTTTCCGTATTTAAAGCCTTCATCACAGCTTGTTTCTGTGATTGATTTAATACTTTTGAAATAAAATTAGGCTGTGAGATTGTCTTTATTTCCTCTGGTTCATCCAAACATAAAATAATGTCTTTTAAACTTCTCGCAGAATATTCATCTTTTTTCAAATCAAAAATCGCTCTAAATTGTCGTTTATACGCCATAGTCTTCGCACGAAAATCTTCAAGAAGTGGTGTGTTTTTATTCAGTAATTGTCTTACTGCTGGTTTCAATCTCCCTTTTGTTAGCGATAAGACAATTTTTACTGAATCATCATCACATATAACCTCTTCAAAAATTCCTACCTCTGTATAAATAACTCCTTTTGGTCCTTGGCTTTCTACAACAAATCTAGTTGGTGGCATCAATTCATCAATTGATTTTTTCTCGCAATCAATCAAATTAAAAATAAGTTGACCACCATTAATCTCATATTTATCATATTTTATAACCGCAGATTTTCCTTTTTCTGTTTCAACAGCCTCTGTAAGACCAGTTTCCCAACCACCAAATAAATTTTCAAACTTTTCTTCTTGCAATTGATATTGTTTATTATCATCTTGATGATTTTTAAACATAACAACCAGTTTGTGATTGTCTTGTGGATCATACCCATTATCTCTGCTATTTAATACAAAGGACATTTGTCCAACAATTCTAAAGCTTCTTTTAATATTAATATTTCTTCTATCTGCTGAAATTTTTCCAACGTATGTCACATACATTTTCTGCTCATTTTCATCATATCCACACTTCAAAATCATTTTTTCACCAGTAATTATATACTGCTGATCTTTTACATCATAATAACCATAGGCTTGTTTAAATTCATTTTTAAGAAATGAATTAGTAAACTGTACCATTGTCATCCTTTCTTCAACAATAGAAATTCTTTTTAATTGAACCAGCTTTCTAGAATCAATTGCAATGCTATAGCTACAACTTGATGTATTAAGATTTCCTATCAGACGCTCTAAAACTTCAATTGCATTTTCCAGAGAATCCGGTCTATTTTCAGGTTTTTCTTGGACTAGTGATAATAGAATATCTTTTATCTCTTTCCTCCCAGTCCACTTCTCAATACTACTAGTAATATCATCTTCATTTTTTTGTGATAATAAAATTTCACTCATTATTATTCCTATTGAATAATAATCACATTTTTCTGTGATATTTTTACCCAATATAAGTTCTGGTGCAGAATAACCTTCTGAATATAATGGCATAGTAGTCTCGGAATCCATAACTGTTTTTATTTTACTTGTTCCAAAATCAATTAACGTAACCTTATCTGCACATTTATCATAAATTATATTTGAAGGTTTCAAATCTCTATGAATCACATTATTCGAATGAGCATTATTTACTGCTCTTAAAATTTGAAGACATATTTCATACTTTTTTAGTTGCGTATATTTATTCCAATTTATATTATCTAAAGTTTCGCCCGGAACATAATCCATAAGAATACCAACATAACATTCCTTCCCAAAAGGATATAGTTCCGTACTACTATCTCTTAATTTTACTATTCCTTCACAAGCATTCAGGGTTCGTAAAGCTTCAATTTCTCTTTTAAAAATAAGTTTCTGTAAACCATTTTCGATTTTCGGGAAACACTTAAGTACATATAATTTTTCTTTATCTTGCGGTTTTACTTTAAACACAACATTTCCCCATAAAGATGATTTATGCAGCATTTCCACCACTGTATAATTCATAATAACTTGTTCAGCCATTACCTTTTCCTCCCCTAATATCTGGACGATTTCTCTTCATAATCAAACTGTACAGTTTATCTTGGTCCCATAAATTTGTCACCATTCAAATGAATCATATGCTCCGGCATTTCAGCTATCCATACTTCTGTATCCCAGGCCAGTTCCTCCGAAAACTTTTTATACGTTTTAAAATCCAGAAATGCCGTAACAAATATTTTCCCAGCGGTTACATCTTTTGTCATTTCTGTAATTTCCAGAATACGT
>ERZ772872.229-NODE-229-length-57560-cov-5.492914_pt1 | contig 57560 bp, 59 predicted proteins | sample MGYA00512132_ERZ772872 | MGnify/ENA primary metagenome ERZ772872 (study PRJEB29015, sample SAMEA2737724) | human gut metagenome | biome: human gut; feature: human-associated habitat; material: faeces | place: China | collected 2012 ...
CGGCCTGACCGCAGAACAGTTCCGCAATCAAGCCGTATCTTGTTAGTTAAAATTTATATTTGAACTGTATACTTGACAGGACATAGTACACATTGCAAATCATCCGGGTTTTTGCGTCTGCATGACAATTCTTTTGAATTTAGCGGACGCTGCATCTGACGAAATCGCTGCCGTTTACGGACAAATCGATGAAAATGGGGGCTTTGTCCGTAAACGGCTTGTTCGAAAAATGGCGATTACGGACAAAATGGTCAAAAATGGCTGTTTGTCCGTAAGATTTTAGAGGCTTCGACCTCGGTTTTACGGACAAATGCTCCAAAAAGCGGCTTCTGTCCGTAAATCCTCATCATAATGGGCAAAAATTTACGGACAAATCACCGGAAAATGTCGGTTTGTCCGTAAAATGCGTTTTGCTTACGGACAAATCATCAAAAATTGGCTCTTTGTCCGTAAATTTGATTGAAATCTTGGCTTGCTTACGGACAAACAGCTCCAAAACAGCACTTTGTCCGTAATCCCGTCTCGACGTACTGAGTGAGCGTGTGCTGCATTTGACGAAATCGCTGCCGTTTACGGACACATCGATGAAAATAGGGGCTTTGTCCGTAAATCCGGATGAAATTTTGGCTGAATTGGTTGAACAGCACTGCATTTAAAAAATGCCGGACAAAGTCAATCGCACAGTGCCCGTTTTTTTGCACAAAAAAACCAGCATCCGCACGTTGCAGATACTGGACAAAAGTTAATTCGATTCAGGTTTCCTGCGTCCGATCAAGAAGACTAGGCAAAGCGCAACGACAGATTCGATGATGATCATGAGTCCGCGCCATGCAATCTTTGTTCCTCCGAGCCAGACGTTTAAAATGATTGAGCCGATGATGAGAACGAAAATTGCGATCCATTGCTTTTTGTCAAAGGCAATGCCGTATTTTTCTTCACGACGTCTGATCGACGGCAAAATTGCGCCAAGTCCGATTAAGACGACAATGGCGACGATGTTGATGATCAATTCGTACCACCACGTGTGGCTGAACTCTTTGACGTCTTGCGGAGCAATTCCGAGCATGGTTGCAAGAGCCGTGACGAGCAGAAGCAAAAACCCGGCGAGGTAAGCAAGCTTGTCGTTTTTGATGAAGACGTACTCTGACGGATACTTCTTCGAATTTTTACGAATCTGCATGAAAGCAAAGAAGATCCAGCAGGTAACGCCCGGCGAGATGATGCCGTTCAGGTTGAGCAGCCAGTTGAAGATGTCGTTCATCTCAGGCAAGAAGACGCCAAGCAGCATGATGAATGCCGAAAGTCCGCAAGTCAGCAGGTAACCGTTGATCGGAAGCCCGTCTTTGTTCGTTTTGCGCAAGAACTTCGGCATGTATTTTTCGCCGGTATCAGAAATCAGCATGCGCGTCATCGCATCCAGCAAAACTGCCAGCAAAGCGCACATGTAAAGGACGGACGTCCAAGCGTAAATGTACATGAACAGGTTGCCGACGCCGAATTGCTTTCCAAGAGCGCTGAAGGCATAATAGGAACCGTTCATCTTCAAGTCGTTCGGCAAGTGGTAAGCATTGAAATAGATTCCGAGCGCAAAAGATCCAAAAATCGTCAGGAAAGCAGTCATGACGGACAAGGCAATCATGGCTTTAGGAAATTCACGGCGCGGATTCTTCATTTGCGTGACGTATGGCGCAATCAGCTCGCAGCCGTTGACGGCATAAATCAGCATTCCGACCGTTGACCAATACTTAAGATCAAATTTAGGTATGATCGTGTGCCACGTCATTGGCTGCGTTGCCATGTGACCGCCCGATTTGGCCAGACCGAAGAAAGCCAGAATAACGAAAAGGATGGTCATGATGAACATCATGCCGCCGCCGATCGTGCTTAAGATTTCCATTGAATTCTTTAAATGATGCTGAATGAAAATGAAGATGACGAAAGTAACGAATGTCCAGAAAGTGAAACTGGCATTTGACATCGTGTCCTGGAATTTATTTGAACCGGTAAAGGCCCAACCGAAACCAACGACAACGGAGTTAGCGGAATCGACAACATAGGGAACTGAAGCGGCCCAGTAAGTCCAGGCGGTGAAGTATCCCAGGAATTCGCCCTTCGTACCGCGAATCCAGGAACTGAGTCCGCCGCCTTCATGATTGAAGACGCTGCCCAAGTGGCCGACCATCAAAGAATAGGGAATAACATATAAAAAGAGCATCAGGATCCAAGAGGTGATCACCGTCATCCCTTGGTTTTGAAAATTGTACATGATGTCATCGAATCCGATAACCGTAACAAATGCCATTAACGTCAAGATTGGCCAAGTAATATACTTGCCATGCGTTTGCATATCATCCATGGTAAAAAATCCTCCTAAAAATTAATCAATACAACAGATACTAGGTTAGCCCAAATTGAAAATTTTTTCAATGAATATTTAATCAAATGTAATATTGGAAAATACGAAGATTCGCACTGGATTTTTTATGAAAAAATTAATCAACGAACCAATCGACGTCATCGAGTCTTTTTTGAAAGGAACTGACGATGTTTTGGCAGGCGATTTCTTCAAGCTTTTGCGTGAAGGTCGCAGAGAAGTCGGACTTTGTACCGGTATTTTGCGATATTACGGAACAAAGGGCATCGAGTTGATGCGGCCGAAGACTTATGAATACGGAAACGGCAAAAAAGCCAGGCTTTATCATCAGACGCTCGGAATCGCCAATGATTCCGAACACGGCCTGGCCGGCGCCGTCTATTCAAAAGATGCGGAGCGTGCCAAAAAAGTGGCGCTTGCAATCGAAACGGGGCAGATTTTCATCAATCAGCCTTCAAGCGCGCATCCGGAATTGCCGTTTGGCGGCATTAAGAATTCTGGATTTGGCAGGGAGATGAGCGACATCGGGTTGTTCGAGTTTGCAAACGAAAAAATCGTCGTCGACTGATTACTTTTAAATATTTTCTTAAGAAATCCTTAACGTTCGCAGTGATGTTAAGGTTTTTTTATGCTATGGCGGCTGATTTAAGAATTGGTTTCAGAATCTATTAAGAAATTGACTCTAGAATCGTTGTTATAACGTTAGAAGCGTAGGAGGAACTGCAATGAAAGAAGCATTTCGGAAACTCAGAAACAATGCGTACGTTGTTTTCGTTTCAAAAACAATTTTTTACTTTTTGATTCTGCTTGCGCTTGTCTACCTGTACAACTACAGCGGAATGAGTCAGTCGCATTTTATTTACAACGAATTCTAAGGAGCAGAAAAATGGAAAATATTATCAGCAGAATCGATCGGATCGCAACGGAAAATCCCGATCGAATCGCCTATGATTATTTGGGGAGAACGAATACTTACGGGGAATTGAAGGAAAAGTCAGATGCCCTGGCAGCGTATCTTAAAGTTTCGAATCTGCCAGAAAAAGCTCCGCTGATCGTTTTTGGGGGTCAGGATTTTCAAATGATCGCAACCTTTTTAGGCATCGTCAAATCCGGTCGGGCCTATATTCCGGTCGACGTTCATTCATCTGAAGATCGCGTCAAAGTCATTGAAGAAATCGCAAGGCCTGCAGCCTGCATCGCGTTAAGCGAGCTTCCCGAAACGGGGCGGGAAGTTCCTGTAATTTCCAGGGAACGCCTGGACGAGATCATGGCTGAAGAAGGCAAGTCAGTTAGCGAAGAAGATTACGTCAAGGGAGACGATGACTTTTACGTCATTTTCACTTCGGGGACGACCGGCAAGCCAAAGGGCGTCCGGATTGCGCATGACGATCTGGCAAGTTTCGTTGACTGGATGGACAGGGATTTCGGGCTGGAAAAGGGGCAGACGGCCTTATCGCAGGCACCGTACTCGTTTGACCTGTCAGTGATGGATCTTTATCCGACTTTGACAAATGGCGGCAAACTCGAAGTTTTGCCTAAGGCAACAACTGATAATTTCAAGCAGCTGTTTTCGCGCTTGCCGGAGATGAAAGTCAATACGTGGGTTTCAACGCCTTCGTTTGCCGATATCTGTCTTTTGTCAAAGGAATTTGACGAAAAACATCTTCCCGACTTGAAACGATTCATGTTTTGCGGTGAAGAGCTGACGCATCAAACGGCTCAGAGATTGAGGGAACGTTTCCCGAACGCTCAAGTTTTCAATACTTATGGTCCGACTGAAGCAACCGTTGCCGTTACTCAAACGGAAATTACGGATGAAGTTTTGGAAAACTATCAGCGTCTGCCGATCGGTGTCTGCAAGGAAGACGCAAAAATCATTTTGCTGGATGAAAACGGCAATGAAGCTGAAGCGGGAAAGGCCGGGGAAATCACGATCGTCGGTGCCGGCGTTTCAAAGGGCTATTTGAACAATCCTGAAAAAACTGATCAGGCCTTCTTTGAATATGAAGGCAAACGTGCATATCGAACGGGTGATCTTGGACGTTTTGATTCAAACGGTCAATTGATGTATATGGGTCGTTTGGATTTTCAAGTCAAGCTTCACGGCTACCGCATCGAACTTGAAGACGTCGATCAATGCCTGTCGCACGTAAGTCTGGTTGAACGTGCCGCAACCGTTCCGCGTTATGACGGAAATCATAAGGTAAGCCAGCTGATCGCATATGTCGTTTTGAAAAATGCAGAGCCTGAAAACGACTTTAAGATGACTCAGGCAATCAAGGAAGAGCTCAAAGAAACGATGATGCCTTACATGATGCCGCAACGTTTCGTTTATGTCGAGACGCTGCCGTTGACCCAAAACGGCAAGGTCGATCGCAAATCCTTGATGAAGGAGGTTAATCGCTGATGATCAATCTGCAGCCGTATCAGAATCCAACCTACTTCGTTCTGTTGGCAGTTGCACTTTTGCCGCTTGCAATCGGGCTGCTTTATGGCAAGCGGTTCAAAGTATATGAAATGATTGTTTCATTTGCTTTCTTGCTGTTGACGTTTGGCGGCGTCAAGCTGAATGAGGGCTTGGCCCTGTTGGGATACGTTATTTTTGAAACGCTGTTGGTCTGCGGATACCATGCCTATCGAAAGAAACAAAATTCCGGATACGTTTTTGTTTTGGCAGTTGTTTTGGCAATTGCTCCGCTTTTGATTTTCAAACTGACGCCTTTTGTTACCGGTAAGCCTTCCATTTTGGGATTTTTGGGCATCAGCTACTTGACGTTTAAGGTCGTTGGAACGGTGATGGAAACGCGTGACGGGATGATCAGGGAATTAAAGTGGTATCACGTGCTTCATTTTCTGTTGTTCTTTCCGACGATTTCTTCAGGACCGATTGACAGGTACAGACGATTCAGAAAGGACTATGAAAAGGTTCCTTCCAGAGAAAAATATCTGGAACTTCTGGGCAAGGGCGTCTGGAACATCTTTTTGGGATTTTTCTACAAGTTCATCCTGGCTTATGCCTTCGGAACGCTGATTCTGCCCGTTGTCAGCAAATATGCGCTTGGACATGGCGGAATCTCCTGGTGGCTTGTCGCCTATATGTATGTTTACGCAATGGACCTGTTCTTTGACTTTGCGGGCTACAGTCTGTTTGCGGTCGGCATCAGCTACATCATGGGCGTTGAAACACCGGTGAACTTCAACAAGCCGTTTATTTCAAAGAACATCAAGGAATTTTGGAACAGATGGCACATGTCCCTTTCATTTTGGTTCAGAGATTATATCTACATGCGTTTCGTCTTTTTCATCATGAAGAACAAGCTGATGAAGAATCGAGTTCACATCGCATCAGTCGGATATCTGCTCTTGTTTTTGATTATGGGCTTCTGGCACGGCTTGACATGGTATTACATCGTGTACGGGTTGTACCATGCCTGCGCGATTATTTTGTGCGATGCCTGGCTCAGGTTCAAGAAGAAACACAAAGACAAGCTTCCGCATAACAAATTTACGGAATGTCTGGCAATTTTCGTGACGTTCAACGTCGTTTGCTTCTCATTTTTGATATTCTCAGGTTTTTTGGATACGTTGTTTTTTGCTAAATAAGAAAGAGGTTTTATAAATGAAAGATACAGTTTTGGGTATTTTGGAAGATTTGACGGGTTCGGATGAAGTTTCAAAAGATTTGGACGTAAACTTGTTTGAAACGGGTCTGCTTGATTCGATGGCAACGGTTCAATTGCTGCTTGAACTTCAAGCACAGTGCGGAATTGACGTTCCCGTTTCTGAATTTGAACGCAGCGAATGGGATACGCCGAACAAAATCATTGCCAAAGTCGAGAGTATGCAATAAATGAAAAAAGAGTTGTTTAAAATCTTTGGCCCGTTGATCTGCGCATTTTTGCTGCTGGGAATTTTCCTTGGGCTTCCGCTTTTCAACCGGGGCAAGATTTCAAAAGAAAAGATGCGCGAAATTTCATATTCGCAATCGACAAATATTTTCAAGGGCAGATACGTCAAAAATCAGGCATTTTCGGGCAAGTACGTCCCGTTTTTCGGATCGTCCGAACTTTCAAGACTCGATGCGCTCCATCCTTCGATTTTAGCTGAGAAGTATCATCGAAATTATCAGCCGTTTTTGCTTGGAAATGCAGGGTCGCAATCACTTGCTCATTTTTATTCGATGCAGCCGGTCAATTCAGTTTTGCACGGCAAAAAAGCCGTGTTCATCATTTCGCCGCAATGGTTCGTAAAAGACGGCACAAATGATGAAGCGTTCAGTTTGTATTATTCAAATCTTGAGGGCGTGAACTGGATCTTGAATTCAAAAGATTCGCGTGCAACGCGCTATGCTGCAAGCAGATTGCTTGCGATGCCGACGGGGTCAAGCGACAGGCTGATGGAAATGGCATTGAAGAAAAAAGAAAAGGGCAAGCCTTTGGGCAAGCCGTTGCGCTGGTATCTTGAATATCGTCGCAATGTGCTTGAAAATGAAGATCATTTGTTTTCAATGTTCAAGCTGAATGACCGGACTCAAAAAGTCGACAGGGCCATGAAGAAGCTTCCTGAAAGATACAGTGTCGGAAAACTTGATGCCGTTGCGACAAAACTCGGCGAAAATGCAACAGGCAATAACCCGTTTGACGTTTCAAAAAAATTTTGGAACAAGCGTTTAAAGGGCAATTACAAGAAACTCAAGGGCAAGCAGGCTGATTATGACTATACTCAGTCGCCTGAATTTGCCGACTTCCAGCTTGTTTTGCAGCAGTTTAAAGATAATAATATGGACGTCATGTTCATTATTCCGCCTGTCAACAGAAAATGGATGGAATATACCGGACTTTCGCAGGAAATGCTTGATCGATTCGATAAGAAAATTATTTATCAGTTGCAGTCTCAAGGTTTCAACAACATCTGCGACATGACAAACGTCAGGGAAGAACCGTACTTCATGCAGGATACGATTCACCTTGGCTGGCGCGGATGGCTTGCGGCCGATATTTATATCAGTCAGTTTATGGCCTCCAAATTTGAGGCGCCTCATTACAAGATGAATGACATGTTTTACAGCAAAGGCTGGCAGAATTTGTCAGGCAGTGGAATTGACGATTTGAACTAGCAAAAAGCTCTCGTTTATGCGGAGGCTTTTTGGCTTGGCAATTTTGTAAAATGCAGCGGGCGCATCTAGTGATTCGGTTTATGATTTTAGTAGTATAATAAGGTCAGATTAAATAAAAGGAAGTCCTCAAGATGAACGATAAACAAGAATTAGCTCTTGCTTTGGAACGTTTTGCCAAAGCATGCCAAAATGATTACGTCAACGAAGCCGTCAACAAGACGGCAGTCAATCTGAAGAAAAATGAAAATGTCGCCCAGGAGGCAAAGTGGGCATATCAGCGCCTGAACCAGGTGATGCTTGCGGAACATCTCAAATTGGATGACGAAGCTAAAAAAGCACTTGCGACGATCAAGAAAATTGCCGAATCTGATGGTGCTTTGGGCGGATTGAATACGTTTAACGCAACGAACGTTTGGTGAAAAAATCCCTTTTATTTCTTGAATCAAATGAAATGCCGAACAAATTCGGTCGATTTTCGACTGGTTTTGTCCGGCATTTTCTTAATTTGGATGCGTGAAGTTCTTTTTGTCAAATGCAGTATCCGCTTAATCAATGAACCAAGACGGGATTACGGGCAAAATCCAGATTTGTTTCTGTATATCCAAAAAATGGGATGAAATTTGCGATTGATTGTGAATCATCCTGTCTTTTAGTTTGAGACATAGGGTTCCTTAGCATCTATTTCACATATTATATATTCTTTTAAAATAAGGTAGGGTTTCTTTATCGTGAGTAATCGAGATTATCGTCAGATCAGGTTTTTCAGTCAGAAATTTCAGTATTTTATTTCTGCTTTTTGAATCGATGGCTGATAATGATTCGTCGAGTATAATAACTTGCGGATCTCTAACCATTACGCGAATTAAAGCAAGCTTTTGCTTCTGGCCCCCTGATAATCCTGAACCATTTGAGTTCACTTGAGTGTTAATGCCATTTGGAAGTTCCTCAATGTCTTTGGAGAAGTCGATTAAATCACAAAGATGCTGTATTTTATCTGAAGAATAAAAAGAATCATTTAGCCCGATTGTGATGTTATCTGAAATAGTTCCAGGAAATAGAGTCGTTTCTTGTGGAATATAAATTATTTTATGTCTGTAACTGTTTATGTTGTACTTTTCTGTACAAATTCCGTTTACGAGAATATTACCATAATCTGGAAGTATTTCGCGTGCAAGCAATTTGGCCAAAGTAGATTTGCCAGTCCCGCTTTCACCGCAAATAGCAATTTTATCCCCTTTATTTATAATCATTGTTAAGTTATCTACCGTATTATCGCCATAGTCATAGCTATAGCACAGATTGTTGATTTCTATTGATTCAACATTTCCTAGATGTTCGTTTCCATAGTTGTCTTCTTGCTTGACAGAATACACTTCGTTTAAACGGATATTAGCTATACTGGCGGCCTGTATTTTGGTTTGCAATGATATTATTCCTTCAAGATGCGATACTAGGTATCCTAGCAAGGCATTGAAAGTCATCAGTTTTCCGATTGTCAGCGAAGTGCTATTTATCATCCTTGCACCAATGAATAGTATGATGACGTTAAAGATCAGCTGTATCAAATTTTTTAAGCAATTTTGCATATTGACATGACTCATGTAGTTGACATATTTTTGGATATAATTTGTGTATTTAAATTTTGCATGAGAATAGTAAAAATCTTCCAAGCAAAGCGATTTTATCGTTTCTATTCCAGTAATATTATCGATGATTGATGAGTCTACTTCTGAGTAAGATTGCATGAGATTGTAATTTTCTTTTTTGAAGTACGTTGAGAAAGCATATATCAGCAAAATATAGAGCGGAATGATACACAAAGATATGCAAAAAAGAGTGACGTTTTGATGAAATATGAAAAAAAGAATCGATATTACGATTATTGAATCCAAGCAAATAGTTACGATAGTTTCCCCCAGTACCTCTATAAGAGTATTTGCATCAGAAAATCTTGAAGTGATTTCGCCTGTTTTTCTTGTTTCAAAAAAAGACATTGGCAATTTTATTATGTACCCCCAATATTTCAAAACGATTGATTTGGAAAGTGAATTACTCAGTTTTAAAAGAAGTTTTTGTTGAAAAAACAGAGTAATTTGTTGAAATATGTAGCATATTATCAACCCTGCAGAAACAATATCAAGAAGGTTGATGTTTTGTTTTGGAATATAATAATCTATCAATTCTTGTAGAAAATATGAGCTGATAATATTAACCGTCGCGATAAATATTGCGGTAACGAAAATTTTCACAATTGTCTGGTGCTCTTCCATCAAAATTGGAACAAATGATAATAAATTTTTAGAATTTACATGGTTTATTTTGAAATCATCACCTTTATGGCATGTAATGATGACACCGGTCCATATTTTTTCAAAAGAACGTTTGGAAATTTTGACCATCTTTACCGTCGGATCAGGGTCAGCTACTAGAACATATGATTCAGTGACTTGATATATTACGCAAAAATGACTGATTCCTCCTTCTTTTACTACGAAGGCAATTAAAGGGAGTTCTGGAAAGTTGCAGAGATTATCATAATCAAGCTCAAAAGAATCTGTCGTTAAGCCTATTTTTTCTGCTGCCTTCATTAACCCCCAAGCACTTGCACCGTTTTTTGTTATTTTGGCGAGATTTCGCAAGTATGAAAGATGATATTCAGAACCGTAATATTTAGCTATCATTGAAAGGCAGGCAATGCCACAGTCCATTTCATCAACTTGTGGAATATAAGGGTATTTTTTACTGAATATCATTGCAATGTTTCTCCATTGTCTTCTTGACATTTTTTGCGTTTCTGCGTGAAACATCGACCGAAATGCCGTTTTCAAAGAAAATCTTTCTTTGTTTTGAATCAAAACTGACGATGTTTTGCGGATTAACCATGCAGGAACGGTCAACTTGAAGCAATTCGGGGTATCGTTTTGAAATTTCGGAAATCGTTCCATAAAATTCGGATTGTTCATCCTTGGCTACGACGACCAGACGATGGATAACGTCAGAAACTTTGATGTACAACAATTTGTTAAAATTGATAAAATGTTCCTCTCTGCCGATTTTAAAAGATAACTGTTTTTGGTTGGTCTTCTCAATAGCATCGATGCGTTTTTGTGCTTCGCTCAAACTATAATTGATTTCATTGTGAATGTTTGTGATGTCGTCATCTTTATAAATAAATGACAAGCATTCGAGGTGTTCTTTGATAACTTTTGAAACCATTTCATCGTGTGTCGTAATAAACGAAATTTTTGCTTCGGCATCATGTTCTCTGATCCATTTGGCTAATTCGATGCCGTTAATATGTTTTTTTCCAAGGTCGATGTCAAGAAAGTAAATCCCGCCTCTTACATCAAACGTCTCGATGAACTGCTTTATTTCTTCAGGCAACTGTGTTGCCAAGCTGATACTAAAGTCGTGCTCGTGAAATGCAGAATAGTTGGCTACATACTGTTTTAAAGATAACAATTGGATAGGGTTGTCTTCGCATATAAAAATTCTATGAAACATTTTTTCACTCCTGAACTATTATTGTTGCAACAAACAAGTTTTTTTCATACTTGTAGGAAACAAACAAGTTGCTGTTGTTTGTTTGAATCTCGTTGATGTTTTTAAGACCCAATCCAGAATGGTTGTCCTTTGAGGTATATCCTTCGCTTATTAATTGCTGGATAGGTTTTTGTGTCGCAAACATCGTGTTGGAAATGACGAATTTTGTAGCGTCGTCATTTTTCGAAATATTCATCAAAATTCGGCCGTCTTCATGGCCGCAGACCGCCTCGATTGAATTGTCAAGCGTTATCCCGATAACTCGTACAAAGTCAAAAATAGGGATATTGATGTTTTCGATTATTTGAGGACAGGAGAATTCAGCAATGATTTTCTGTTCTCGCATATCTTGAACCTTGCTGATGAAGATGCTTTTAAGATAGGGATTTTTCAGATTGTCAAAATCGTTGAAACCCCATATTTCGTTTGAGGCGAACCGGACGTTGAAGTATTCCTCAAGATTCATCACACCTTGCTTGAATTCGTTCCTGTCTTCGAAGTCAGCCAGTTCCTTCAGACTGAGCAGCATGTTTTGATAATCATGTTTGAATTTTCGAAGTTTTCGCTCCTCTTTTTCAAGTTTTTCGGTATATTTCAATAATCCTTCTATCTCAGTTTGTTTGATTTTTTGCTCATTTAGCTTGTCATGTCGCGACAACTCGAAGTTGAACAAAATGATGACAAAGATGCACTGAATGATTAGAAAAGTGATTATGAGCGGTGCAATATGAGGGAAGTATCTGTCTGAAATAAAATTTATATAAAATCCTGATATATATGCGTATAGTGCAACGATGACAACAAGCCAATTGTTTAAAATTGGTCTGAATCTTTCAATAATCTTATTTATTAACTTGAATGCTAAGAACGAACATATAATTTGGATTCCCCATAAAATACACATTAGATATAATGATTTGCCATCATATTTAATTGGAATTATGGTTAAGATTCCTGAACCGATTAGTGTGGATAGCAGGTCTATGGCAAGTGAAATCAGCATAATTGCAAGATTGTTGGTAACGTTATTTTTATCAAAAAAGAAAGATAATATTAAAATTCCTGCTAGAAGAACAATGTCGATTGAATTATTAAAAAGCACGTTAATAATAAATCCCAAAAACGCAACTGCAAGATAGTACCTAAAAAATGTATTTTCTTTTTGGGCAGAGAGTTTGAAAAAACATTTTGATGCAATAAGCAAGTAGACTATATCTTCGATGATTAAGTATCCTGCGCCGATTGTATGCATGTTTTTATCTCCAACATTTCTTAGAAAAGATGTTATAGATGCAATATTTTTTGCTGCTAGTAGTTTTTAAATGGATGGTACTGTTATGTTGAACCTTGCCACCCCTTATTTTTTTCAATTCCTCTTCGGACAATTTTTTGAGATTATGTTTTGCATTTTCCATGATATGTGCCTCTTTGATAAGTTTTTACATTTTCAAATATAGCACCAAAAAATCATGAATGGTAGAAAAAGTCGCCAGCGGTTGTTTTAGTGTAATGAACGGCCAATTTTGCCGTTTACGAATTCAAATTGACCATTTGTGATTAAAAAGCCAAAAAATGCACAGCGAATGCTATGATGATGTTGTTGATCAAATGGTCAGCAAATTAAACAAAGCGAGGCAGAAATTATGAGACAACTTTCCGAAAAAGAACTCAAGAAGATTATGGGCGGCAAGTATTATGGAAACGGCGTTTACTGCGGCAAGAACAAGTGCCGCGTGGACTGGGGACAGGCATGGGGATGCAGTGTCAACAGATGGGGCGCCGCAGTAGGAACCGGCGGCAAGGCTACAATCGGCCATTGCTAGGTTCCCGGGCGGGGGTATTGATTATGCATGTCAGAAAGCGTATTATATTGCTGGTACTGTTTAGCGCCTTAGCTGCATTTTCAGCACTGAATTTTACAAGAGTGTCAGCAGACGTGATGACGAACGTCGATGCGGGTGGATATCATGCCAACATTACAGGAACGATTCCAATGGGCGTAAGGGAACTTGAGAATGGAATCGAAAGCAGGAGGACCTTCGTGGTCTTCTTCGGACGTGAAAGCTGTCCGTATTGCAGGGAGTTTTCCAGAACGCTGAGGACGTTTCTTGATGAGACCGGAGTTCCTGTGGGCTATTTTGACACTTCGAAGGTTTCGCCACAGGATGTTGACGGGAAGTTTCTTGACATGATGAACAACGTCATCGGACTTCAGTACACGCCGACCGTTGTCCTGATCAAGCACGGGAAGGTCGTGCACCGGTACGTCGGACCGGATGCAACGCTTGAAAGACTCATGACACTTACTAAGTACAGATATCAATGAAAAGGAAGTAATTCTGATGAATGAGAAGCAGGAACTTGCTCTTGCTTTGGAACGTTTTGCCAAAGCATGCCAAAATGATTACGTCAACGAAGCCGTCAACAAGACGGCAGTCAATCTGAAGAAAAATGAAAATGTCGCCCAGGAGGCAAAGTGGGCATATCAGCGCCTGAACCAGGTGATGCTTGCGGAACATCTCAAATTGGATGACGAAGCTAAAGAAGCACTTGCGACAATCAAGAAGATTGCCGGATCTGACGGTGCTTTTGGCGGATTGAACACGTTGAACGCAACGAACGTTTGGTGAAAAAACCCTTTTACCTCTTGGATCAAATGAAATGCCGGACAATTCGGTCGCCTTTCGACTGGGTTTGTCCGGCATTTGCTTAATTTTGATGCATGAAGTTCTTTTTGCCAAATGCAGTGCTGCGCATTATTTGATAAACCGGTTCGCCAAGACGGATTTACGGGCAAAGTCCAAATTTGTTTCTGTATACACAAAAGCTGGAATGAAATTTGCGATTGATTGTGAATCGTCATGGCTTTTAGTTGGGGGCACGGTTTTCCCCAGCCTTTTGTTGATTATCGGGTTGATTGCAGAAAATCTGATAAAAAAATTAAAAAATAATTGACAATCGGTGATAACGGTATTAAACTAACATACATAAACAAACGGAAAACATGATGAAGAGCAGAGTAGGTTTGCGGACGCTTGAAGAGAGCCTCTGGCTGGTGTGAAGAGGCAGTACGAAGCAGACTGAAGATGGGCTTGGAATGGTATCGGTGAGCGAGGTGAGCCGATAACGTGGTTGCGGACGTTACCACCGCAAGACTTTACGCATGTGCGCAGTGTGTCGAAGTTTTTGAGGCAGCATCTGAGAAGATGTTGCGAATTAAGGTGGTAACACGGTCTTGGTACCCGTCCTTTTTTGGAGGACGGGTACTTTTTGTTTATCCGTATTAATTGAAAGAGGAGAAGATGTCTTATGAAAAAGAACGTAATTAAATCAATTTTAGGCTTTTCAGCCGTTTTGTTGTTTGCCGGTACGGTACTTTCGGGTTGCGGCAAAAAGGATTCAAAGGAACTGAGCAAAAAGGAAATTACGGTTGGCGTAACTGCAGGACCTCACCAACAGATCATGGAAGAAGTCGCAAAACAAGCCAAAAAAGACGGCTTAAAAATCAAGATCAAGTCGTTCACGGATTACAATACGCCGAATTCGGCCTTGAGTTCAGGTGACCTTGACGCAAACAGCTATCAGACGATTCCGTTTCTGAAGGATCAGATCAAGAACAAGGGCTACAAGTTCGATCAGGCGTTCAAGACGGTGGCGTATCCGATGGGCGTCTACTCAAAGAAAATCAAGAGTCTGAAGAATTTGAAGGACGGCGATTCGATTGCTGTTCCAAATGATGCAAGCAACGAAACGCGCGGCCTGCAGCTGTTCGAAAAGGCAGGCATCATCAAGCTTAAGAAAGGCGTCGGGCAGACGGCAACTAAAAAAGACGTCGTTTCAAATCCTAAGCATTTGAAGATTGTTGAACTCGAAGCTTCACAGCTTCCAAAGCAGCTCGGTGAAGTAACTGCGGCGGCAATCAATACGAACTTTGCAATGGGTGCCGGACTTTCAATCAACGAAAATGCCATTTTCCATGAACCGTTGAAGAACAACCCGTACCCGAACGTTTTTGTCGTTCAATCAGGACACAAGAACGATGCGGTCATAAAGAAGATCGACAAGTACTATCACTCCAAGCAGACAGCTGCATTCATCAAGAAGGAATTCAAGGGTTCGGTAGTGCTTTCATCAAGCAAGTAAGAAGCAGGCAGCAGTAAGGAGCGATTTTAATGATCGAAATCAAGAACGTCACTAAAATTTACAAGGATAAGGAACGGGAAGTCAAGGCTGTGGACGACGTTTCCTTAAACATCAAGGAAGGAGAAATCTTTGGCGTCATCGGCTATTCAGGTGCCGGGAAAAGCACGTTGATTCGCATGATCAACGGACTTGAAGTTCCGACGACGGGAGAAGTCATCGTTGACGGCGAAAAGATCGATCCGACGGACAAGAAGAAACTGCAGCGGCAACGGTCAAGAATAGGAATGATTTTCCAAGGATACAATCTTTTAAAAACGGCGACGGTTCTTGAAAACGTGATGCTGCCGTTAAAGCTTGAAGGACTTGAAAAAGAACTTGCCGAACAGCGATCGGAAAAGTATCTCAGAATCGTGGATTTGTGGGAACAAAAAGACCGCTATCCGGCAGAACTTTCAGGCGGTCAGCGTCAGCGCGTCGCAATCGCGCGTGCTTTGGCACATGAGCCGAAGATTTTATTGTCCGATGAGGCAACGAGCGCGCTTGATCCTGAAACAACGGAATCGATTTTAAAACTGCTGCTCAAAATCAATCAGGAACTGCATATCACGATCTTTTTGATTACGCATGAACTGGACGTCATCCAACGCGTCTGTGACCGCGTGGCCGTTTTGGCGAAGGGGAAGCTGATTGAACAGGGCAATGTACTGGATGTTTTTACAAATCCAGAAAAGGAAGCTACGAAGAAGTTCATCGGCATCACGGACACAATGGGTGTTCCGCTTGAAATTCTCAAACCGTATACGACAAACGGACAGCTTGTTGTCTTGAAGTTTATCGGTCAAACGGCCAATGAACCGATTATTGCCGATCTTTCGGCAAAATACGGCGTGTCGCCCAACATTCTCGGCGGCAGCATCGGTTATCTCAAGAAGAAGGCCTACGGACGTCTGCTGGTTCATTTTGATTTTCAAAGCGAAAAAGAGTTTGACGATGCGATGGCAGGTTTGCGGACTCAGGATATTTATTACGAAAGGGTTGAGATTTAATGTCTTTTATCAATGAATGGGGTCCGACGATTTGGACCGGATTTTTAGAAACGCTGACGATGACGTCGATTACTCTGGTCATCTCAGTAATTTTGGGCATCCCTCTTGGGGTTTTGCTTGTCAACTCAAGCGATCAGGGACTTCATCCGAACAAGTCGCTTTATACGGTCGTCAACTGGTTGGTGAATATTTTCCGTTCGTTGCCTTTCATTATCCTGCTGTTTTTGATTTTGCCGCTTACAAAAATCATTGCCGGTACGACGATCGGAATCCGCGGGGTGATTTTGCCGCTTGTCTTCTATTGTGTTCCGTACCTGGCTCGTTTGGTCGAATCTTCAATTCTTGAAGTCGATTCCGGGATTATTGAAGCATATCAGTCAATGGGCATTTCCAACGGAAAAATCATCGTCAACGTCGTCTTGAGAGAAGCGCGATCAGGTCTTGTTCGCGGGTTGACGATTACGACGATCGGACTTGTCGGCGCAACCGCAATGGCAGGTCTGGTCGGTGCCGGCGGCTTGGGCGACATTGCCTATCAGTACGGATTCCAACGCTACCAACCGTCAGTCATGTATGCGACGATCGTTGTTTTGATTGTTTTGGTTCAAATCGTTCAGACTGTGGGCGACATTTGTGCCAAAAAATTGCAGCGTGACTAATTTAACTGTATTTGAAAGAAGGATCATCAAATGGAATTTCCAGAATCAGATTTAATGCAAACATTGCCAAAGCAATTTTTTGCAGCGCTTGTTGCCAAGGTTAACAAAAAAATTGCCGAAGGATACGACGTTATCAATCTCGGCCAGGGCAATCCTGACCAGCCGACGTTCGACTACATCATCGAAGGCTTGAAAGAAGCGGCGGAAAGACCAATCAACAACAAGTACTCGCAGTTTCGCGGCCAGCCGACTTTCAAGAAAGCCTGTGCAGCGTTTTATCAGGAGAAATACGGCGTCGAACTCGACAGCGAAAAAGAAATCTGCGTTCTCGGAGGTTCCAAAATCGGGCTGGTCGAACTGCCGTGGGCTTTGATGAATCCGGGCGACACGATTATTTTGCCCGATCCAGGCTATCCTGACTACCTTTCAGGCGTTGCGCTCGGTCAGGTTAAGCTTGAAACGGTGCCGTTGAAGGCTGAAAACGACTTCTTGCCGGATTATGACGATATTCCGGAAGATGTTGCAAAAAAAGCCAAGTTCATCTATCTCAACTATCCGAATAATCCGACCGGTGCCGTCGCGACGCGCGAGTTTTGGGAGAAGACGGTTGCTTTTGCTAAAAAATACAACGTCGGCGTCGTCAGCGACTTTGCATACGGTGCGCTCGGCTTTGACGGCTATAAAAATCCGAGTTTCCTTGAAACTCCTGGTGCAAAGGACGTCGGCATCGAACTTTACACGTTCTCAAAGACGTTTAACATGGCCGGTTGGCGTCTGGCCTTTGCTGCCGGCAATCAGGAGATGATTGAAGCTTTGAACCTCATCCAGGACCACCTTTTCGTCAGCGTCTATCCGGCAGTCCAGGATGCCGGTATCGTGGCCCTGGAGTCTCCGGAGCGCGACCCTGAAATTGCAAAGCTCGTTGCTCTTTACCAGAGCCGCCGTGACGCATTCGTCAATGCAGCTGAAAAAATCGGCTGGCATGCGTTTAAGTCGGGAGGGACTTTCTATGCCTGGATGCCCGTTCCGAAGGGATATACCAGTGAACAGTTCGCCGATGTCCTGCTGAACGAAGCACATGTGGCCGTTGCGCCAGGCAAGGGCTTCGGTGAGGCTGGCGACGGGTACGTTCGCATCGGCTTGCTCGTTTCGCCCGAAAGACTGGTTGAGGCAGTTGAACGGATCGATAAGCTGAATTTATTTGAAAAAGAATAGGAAAATGGAATGGGGGCTTGGAAAAAGTCTCTTTTCTCTCTTGAATTAAACGAAAAGTCGAACGAAGGCGGTCTTGTTGCAGATGACTTCGTCCGGCTTTTTTAATTTCCGATGAATAAAAGCTGCTTTCTTCAAGCAACGGTACTGCTCAACCAATCTTAGCCAAGATCTCACTCAAATTTACGGACAAAGAGCCAATTTTTGCTGATTTGTCCGTAAGCAAAACGCATTTTACGGACAAACCGTCCATTTTCATCGATTTGTCCGTAAACGGCAATGATTTTGCCAAATGCAGCGCCTGATAAATCAGCGCGCCAAGCTATTTTGGGTTATTTCCATCATGGAAGGCGATTGTCACGTATACGCAAAAAACCGGATCAAATTTGCAATCAATCGCAAATCTGATCCGGTTTCTCGATTTGAGGCAGAGTTTTTTCCCGACCTCTTTTTGGTGCCTTGAGCTGAAGTTTGTAATAAAAAATGCAGCGCTTTCACAAAATGTTAACTTAACCGTTACATGACCGTTACGTTAAACTGATTATTTCCTTACATTCATCAGATAAGATTTACCCATAAACACATAGGGGTGAGCTTTAAATGACAATTGAACTGAAAAACATCGGCAAGAGTTACGATGGCAACTCTTGGACTTTGAACGATATCACGACGGAAATCGAATCCGGTGAATTCTTTGCGATCGTTGGTCCGTCCGGATGCGGCAAGAGTACGCTTTTGAGAATGATTGCAGGATTGATTTCGATTTCTGAAGGCGAAATTGAAATTGACGGCAAAGACGTTACGAATTTGCCGCCGCAAGATCGCAACCTGACGATGGTTTTCCAAAATTATGCGTTGTTCCCGTTTTTAAGCGTGCGCGACAACGTTGCTTTCGGACTCAAGGAACACAAAATGGATGCGGAAGAAATCAAGCGCCGCGTTGACGAAGCATTGGACATGGTCAATCTGACCGAGTACGGCGACCGCAAGCCACGCGACCTTTCAGGCGGTCAGCGCCAACGCGTGGCCGTTGCGCGCGCGATTGCGAGCGATGCAGAAATTTGTCTGATGGACGAACCGTTGTCAAACCTTGATGCGCAGCTTCGCGGCAAGATGCGTTCCGAAATTCGCATGCTGTAGCAAAAACTTGGCCTGACCATGATTTACGTAACGCATGATCAAGTCGAAGCCATGACGATGGCCGATCGCATCATGGTTTTGCACGACAGCAAGATCCAGCAGATCGGCACTCCGCTTGAAATCTATAATCATCCGGCAAACACGTTCGTTGCCGAATTTTTCGGCACGCCGCGCATGAATCTGCTTGAAGCAACGTATGACGCTCGTTTGAATAAGCTGGTCGTTGATGAAAGTTTGGAATTTGACTGCGAAGACGGCATGGATCGCGATGATTACATCGTCGGCGTTCGCCCCTCTGGATTTTCCGTTGAAAAAGCAGCCGACCGGTCAAATGCCAGAGTCGTCAATGCTGAATATCTCGGTAATATGTCGATTATTGAGCTTGAACTTGACGGCGGCGACGAAATCAGAGTGACAGTTGATGACGACATGAATCATGATTGGATGATCAATCAGCGCATGCTCGTCAAGCCGCAGGGGATTTTCTACATCTTTGACAAAACAGGGAAATTATTCGCAAAGGGAGGTTCTTCAAATGGAACAAGTCGATCAGAAGAAGAGTTTGTCGCAACAGCTGCACGATAAGGCTTCAAAAATCAGCATCGGGTACGATATCGAGGCACATGACAAGCATTATGCGCTGCTTTTTCTTGGACCTTCCCTTTTGATTTTGTCGGTCTTTGTTTTTTATCCGATGATCAAGACGGTTTGGATGAGCTTCTTTTTGACGAACAGTTTGGGCAAGCCGACCGTGTTCGTCGGGTTGCAGAATTATATTGATCTGTTTACGTCAAGTGCTTATCTTAACAGCATGAAAGCCACGTTCATTTACGTTTTGTTCGTGTCGATTCTGACGATTGTCTTGGGATTGCTTTTGGCACAAACCGCAAGTGCCAAACTGAAGGGCATCGGCTTTTTCAGAACCGCATTTTCTTCCACGATGGGCGTGTCCGTTTCCGTTGCAGCCATCTTCTGGCTGTTCATTTTCAATCCTTCGGTCGGATTGTTGAACAAGATTGCCGAATTTCTTCATCTGCCGGTGGTCAACTGGCTGACTCAGCCTGGCTGGGCAATGTTTGCCATCATCGTTTCGACCGTTTGGATGAATCTCGGGTTTACGTTTTTGATCTTGTTCGGAGCATTGCAGTCGGTGCCGGTGACGCTTTATGAGGCAGCGCGAATCGCTGGTGTTTCCAGGCGTTATCAGTTCTTTAAGATTACGATTCCGATGATTTCGCCAACGCTGTTTTTTGCGGCAATCATTACTTTGATCGATGCTTTCAAAAGTTTCGGACTGATCGACATGATGACGGCCGGCGGACCGAACAACACCACGAATCTTTTGGTCTATCGCATTTATCAAGATGCGTTCTTGAACGGCAACTATGCTCTTGCAAGCACGGAATCGGTTGTTTTGGCAATCATCATCGCCATCTTTACGCTGATTCAATTTAAATTCCTGGAAAAGAAGGTGACATATTGATGGAAGAAGTAATGTCGAAAAAAGAGCGCATCAGTCGCTACGTGGTTTTATGCCTGCTTTCGGTCTTTATCCTGACGCCATTTGTTCTGGGACTTTGGACGAGTTTCTTGCCGACGGCAGACATTTCGTCAGGCAGCTTGTTCAGCACTCATATTTCGCTTGACAACTACGTCAATGCCATGAAAAACACGGCAATTATCCGCTATTTGCTGAACAGTCTGGTGATTTCTGTTTTAACCACTGCATTTCAATTGATTTTCTGCTCAATGAGTGCCTATGCGTTCGTCTTTTTGAAATTCAGAGGCCGCAATTTCCTGTTCGGCCTGTTCCTTGCCACGATGATGCTGCCGTTTGAAGCAGAAGTCATTCCGAACTTTGCGACGATGCGCCAGCTGAATCTGCTTAACACTTATTCCGTAATGGTCGTGCCGTTTTTGACGTCTGCTTTCGGCACGTTCATGCTGCGTCAAAATTTCAAGCAGATGCCTGCTGAACTGAAGGAAGCTTCCGACGTTTGCGGACTTTCCCATTGGAAATTTTACACGAAAGTCACGTTGCCGTATGCCAAGATCAGTCTGCTGACCCTTGCCTCATACAGTTTCCTGAGCAGTTGGAATCAGTATCTTTGGCCAATGCTGACGACTTTTTCTGACAAATACAGACCGGTGCAGGACGGTTTGCGTCAGTTGCAATCCCAAGAAACGTTCAATGACTGGGGAATGATTCAGGCAAGTGCGGCAATTGTCGTGATTCCGACGCTGATCGTCTTGTTTATTGGTCAAAAGTCGTTTAAATCAGGCATTAATGAAGGGGCGGTCAAATAATGAAGATCAAAAAGATCGCAGTGGCATTGTGCGCTGCATTTTCCATCATGGCGTTTGCAGCAAATCCGGCGAACGTTTCTGCTTCCGAGCGCACGAAAATCGTGTTTTGGCATGAAATGACCGGTCCGGCGCAGGTCGAACTCAAGCGTTTGGTGAACGAATTCAACAAGCATCAGGAAAAATATGAAGTTGAAGCGGAATTTGAAGGCGACTATAATGAAGCTGTGCAAAAAATTTTGAACACTCACGGAACGGATGCTTCGCCGGCGGTTTTCCAGGCAATGGATATTTCGAGCGCGCAGATGTACTACAGCAAGCATACGACGCCGGTTCAAAAGTTCATTGACGAGGACGGTTATGACGTCAGTCAGATTTCATCAGTGGCACGTGCCTTTTACTCAAAGGACGGCAAGCAGCTTTCGATGCCGTTCAACTCTTCTCAGCCCGTGCTCTACTACAACAAGACGCTGCTTAAAAAGCTCGGCATCACGCCGCCTCCGCTTGATCCGTCATATTCTGACGTCACGCGCGTTGCAAACGCAATCTATAAGAAATCAAATCATAAGATCAAGGGCATGAGCATCGAAATCTACGGCTGGTTCTTCGAACAGTTCCTGGCAAATGCAGGGGTGTGCATGGCAAACAAAGATGACGGTCATAACGGCGTTCCGACTGCGATTGATTTCACGTCAAGCACTGCCGTCAACACGATGAAGTGGATCCAAAACGGACTCAAGCAGGGCAGTTTCATGAACTACGGCGCCGGTTCAAATGCCGGAACGAACGAAACGGCGGCATTTTTGTCACGGCGTTTAGGGATGTTTTTGCAATCGTCCGGGTCGATCACGCAGCTGACAACGGGAACGAAGGATGAAATCGGCGTTTGCTACTATCCGCATGAAGACGGCAAAAAAGCCAACGGAGTCTCAATTGGCGGGGCTTCGCTCTGGATTTCAAATGACAAGTCCAAAGATGTTCAACGTGGCGCCTGGGAACTCGTCAAATATCTCTTGACGCCCGAATCACAGGCAAGCTGGCAGGCGCAAACCGGATATCTTGCCTTGAACAAGCAATCGGCAGATCAGGATGTTTTGAAGAAGCTTTACAAGAAGATGCCGCAGGCAAAGATCCCGAGTCAGCAGCTTAACCGTACGATGCCAAACAAGGCAAACTCCGGCATTTTCATGCAGAATTTGGTTCAGAACCGTCTGTTGATTCAAACCGCAATGGAACAGATTTATGACGGAAAAGATGCCAGGACCGCCTTGACTGAGGCGCAGACTTCAATGAACAAATACGTTGCATCAAATAACAAGGCTAACGGCTTTGACAAGTAAGAAGGATTTTTAATGAAAATTGAGACGAAAATTTTTGGACACCGCGGCTATCCCGCAAAATTTGCGGAAAACTCGCTTGAAGGCTTTGAATATGCCTTGGAAAACGGTGCTGACGGAATCGAATTTGACGTTCACTTGACAAGGGATCAGGTTCCGGTCGTGATGCACGATGAAAAAATCAACCGCACCACCGACGGCAAGGGAAACATCAAGGATTACACGCATGAGGAGCTGCAGCAGTTTCATCTGGAAAACGGCGAAACGATTCCGGACTTAAAGGACGTGTTTGAGTTGATTGAAAAACATGATGCTTTGGCAAACCTTGAATTCAAGACGGACAAATATGAGTACCGGGGAATTGAAGAGATTGTGATCAATATGGCCAAAGAATACGAGTTCAAGCATCCGCTCATCTACTCATCGTTTAATCTGCAGACAATGCTGAGATGCCTTGCGATTGATAAAAATCTTGATTGCAACTGGCTTGTGGACAAAAAAATTTCCGACCCGGAAAAAGTCGTTTCGGACAACGGACTTTCCGGCATCCATCCCGATAAATATCATGATTTTGACGGCATTCAGCGCATTTGGACGATTGATGATGAAAAAGAAGCAAAAGAATTGATGGAAAAAAATGTTGCCGGCATTTTCACGAATGATTTTGTTAAAATGAATGAGCTAAGAACAAGGTGTGAAGCCGAACGTTTATGACCCCGTACGCAAGCTTTGGGCGACCGAAGGCGAGCTTGCCTCGTCCAGGGAGTCCTTGCTTGCGATAGGGGGAATGCGAGCTGGAACCTGATTAACAAGGTGTGGAAGCGAGCGGTCATGAGCCCGTACGCAAGCATTGGTTTCAGCCGCTTGGCTTGCCGTTCATCTTTGATGCTTTTCAAATATTTTTCAGAAGAGTTTGGCAATCAGCCAGACTCTTTGATTATGAAGGCTTTTGCTTTCGCCAATAGCAATTATTTATGTCGTTTTAAAGGAGTGGGATTTAAATGGAAAAGTTGAATCCAAAGAAAACAATGTGGCTTTCTCTGATTCCTGGACTTGGTCAATTAAAAAATGGTCAAAAGGCTAAAGGAATCATCTTTTTAGGCATCTTTGCTCTTTTCATCATTGAAATGGCCGTTTTTGGTTTCAATGCCTTGGTCGGGCTTGTTACTCTCGGGACGGTTGCCGGAAGAGATCATTCGATGTTCCTGATGGTTCGAGGAACGCTGCAATTTTTAATCACGATTATCTTTTTGATGTTTTATGTTGCCAATGTTAGAGATGCCAAAAAAACAGCGGAAGCAATCAATCGAGGCAAGGACGTTCCTAAGACTTGGGAGGAAATGGGTGCTTCGCTGACGACTGACGGTTTTCCTTATTTGCTGACGTTTCCGGCATATATTTTAATGATTTTTACGATTATTTTGCCCGTCCTCGTAACGCTGCTTATGGCATTTACGAATTACGATTTTAACCATATTCCGCCCGCATCTCTTATTTCATGGATCGGTATTCAGAACTTCCACGATATGTTTATGCTCAGTTCCTATCGTGCGACGTTCGGTGCGGTCTTTGGATGGACGGTAATTTGGACGTTGTGTGCTTCAACGCTTCAAATCGTGCTCGGGATTTTCACGGCTGTCGTTGCTCACCAAGATTTCATCAAAGGCAAAAAAATCTTTGGGATTATTTTCTTGCTGCCATGGGCCGTCCCTGCATTTGTCACGATCATGAGTTTTTCAAATATTTTCAATGATTCGGCTGGTGCGATCAATATCCAGGTAATTCCGTTTTTGAATCATTTCCTGCCGGTTCATATTCCACAGATCAACTGGATGACTGATCCGTTTTGGACAAAGGTTGCTTTGATCATGATTCAAGGCTGGCTTGGCTTCCCGTATATCTACGTGCTGGTAACCGGCATTTTGCAATCAATTTCTGACGATTTATATGAAGCTGCGACGATTGACGGCGCAACGCCAGTACAAAAGTTCAATCACATTACGCTGCCTGCAATTTTGGCCGTTGCCGCACCGACGTTCGTGACGCAATATACGTTCAACTTCAACAACTTCTCCATCATCTACCTGTTCAATAATGGTGGCCCGGGAGACGTTGGCGGTGGTGCCGGAAATTCTGATATCTTGATTTCATGGATCTATAAGCTGACGACCGGCAATACGCCGCAATACGGACTTGCTTCTGCGATCACGCTGATTATTTCGGCAATCGTCATTGCGGTTTCGTTGTTCGTATTCAAGAAGTCGCATGCATTTGACATGGATTAGAGAGGGGAATGATTAAGATGGCTGAACAAATAAAAGTCAAAAAGCAAAGCTCGATCAAGAGGAACCGTTTCTTAAAACATTTCTTCACGTATCTGTACATGGTTTTGCTTTCGATAATTATAATCTATCCGTTGCTGATTACGACGATGACTGCATTTAAGAGCAGCGACGTGGTTGCCTTTACGCTTGATTTCAGTGGGTCATGGACGTTGAACAACTTCAAGGAATTGTTCACGGATACGCTTTACGGTACTTGGTACGGAAATACGCTCATCATCTCTATTTTTACGATGGTTGTTCAAGTTGCTGTTATTACCCTTGCAGGGTACACATATTCGCGCTATAACTTTGCCGGCAAAAAGTGGTCATTGACTTTCTTCCTTGTCGTTCAAATGGTACCGACGATGGCGGCTCTGACTGCTTACTACGTTTTGGGCATGCTGCTTAATGGGCTTGATCATGACTGGTTCTTGATTTTGATCTATATCGGCGGAGGCATTCCGATGAATACCTGGCTGATGAAAGGATATTTTGACACCGTGCCTTATGACTTTGACGAATCGGCCAAACTTGACGGTGCCGGCAACTTCACGATTTTCTGGAAGATCGTCATGCCGCTTGTCAAGCCGATGATTGCGGTTCAGGCGCTGTGGGCATTCATGGGACCGTTCGGCGATTACATGACGGCTCGCTACCTGCTTCGCGAAGAGCAGAATCTGACTGTTGCCGTTGGGCTGCAGGAATTCATCTCAGATCCGAAAAATCAGCAAGTTGCCTTGTTTGCCGCAGGTGCTATTCTGATTGCCCTTCCGATCTGCGCATTGTTCTTCTACCTGCAAAGATATTTCGTAACCGGTTTGACGGCCGGCGGTGCCAAGGGCTAACGGAAATTTTGGAGACATGGGAGCTAACTTTCTCCCATGAACTCCTTTAGTTTAATTAATTGCTGGGGAACCGGAAATCCGGTTCCTTTTTGTTTTGAAAAAATGCAGAGCCGCGTATTTAGGGAAAGTTGACGTATCGCCTTTGCAAGCGATTGCAAACGTGGTAAAATGATTTGTATAAAGTATTTGAAACGAGGTTTTTATAATGAAAGACGCATTTCCGGCAAATTATTTCGCATCATGGACGTCACCCGTAAAAATGTTTACGAATCGCAAATCAATGAAGTGGTGGCAGCTGATTTTGGTATTCGTTTTCTTGTTTGCGCTTGTTTTAACACCGGTTCCGCTTTATTATCAGCAAAAGACGACGGTCGATATCGGTGAATATATGCCTGAGGTTTCGCAGATGCTGAATGATAAGGAACTGCAGCAAATTGCCAAGACTGCTTCATATTCCAAAGATGAATATTCATTTAAGAATTCGCAGGTTCTCAAAAACGAAAAAGGACGTTTGATGGGCATCAATTTGCCGAAAAAACAGGTGGACAAGGCAAAATCGGCAGTCGTCATGTGCGATAAATTCTTCTATTTGAGAGATCGCAAGGTAACCTACAAGATTTTTTATAACGAAAAATATGCACCGAATGAAGGCAAGTTGAAAGATCAGCTTGTGAAAACTTGGTATCTTAGGAATAAGGCGGCAATTGCATTTTCAATGATGTTTCTTGTGGGATCCATGTTTTTGATGACGGATGTTTTGATCATTCTTGTCGGAAGCATCTTTTTATGGCTTGCAAGAAAGAGTCCGATGGTTACGATCGAAAACTTCAAAGAAGCGGTCAACGTCATGTTAAACGTTTTGGGGCCGGCATCGTTGGTGGCATTTGTTTTCGGGACTCTACATTTCGACTTGTCATTGATGACGGCCGTGCAATCGGCTGTCGCAATCATTTTGATGCTTGTCGTATATACAAAAACTCACTTCAATGATTACTATGTTGAAAAACGCAAATAACTTGATTTTTAAGTTATAATATAGACAGTAGAAAATCAGGTGAGGTAATAGAAATGGACAAAGCGGCAATTTTTCATCGCCCAGAAAGCGAAATGGGTTATTTGACCAAACAAAACAAGTATTGCGTACGCTTGAGAACAAGGCATGGAGACTTTGCGCGAATCAGAGTGATTTACGGTGCTCCTTGCGCAGAAGCACTGAGGAATATCGAGGGCAATACTTGGGCTTTTGACCAGCTCGAAATGACAAAATATTTGGTGAATGGCGAGTTTGACTACTGGGAGGCGTTGTTGCCGGTTTCGTCCAAGCATCGCATCAAGTATGCGTTCAGACTGCTTGATGCAACGGATGGAGAATATCTTTACGATGAAAACGCGCTGAAGATCTTCAACCTTCAAAACGTTGCTCAGATGCGAGGATTCATTACCCCTTATCTGAATAAATGCGGTCAGAAAATTTCAAACGATTGGGCTCAAAAAACCGTGTGGTATCGCGTGATGCCGGATCGTTTCGCTAACGGAGACGAAACAAGCGATCCTGAAGGTGCAGATGACTGGAACAATGATCCAATGAAGGACAGTCTTTTCGGCGGTGACCTTCAGGGAATCATTGATCATTTGGATCATCTGCAAAGGCTTGGGTTCAACGGACTGTATTTGACACCGGTATTTTCCGCATATTCAGGACATAAATTTGATACGATCGACTTTTTTCAGGTCGACAAAAATTTCGGTACGAAGGAAATTTTGAAAAAACTGGTTGAAGCCGCGCATAATCGCGGGATGCACGTGATGATGGATATTTGTTGCGACCACTTGAGCGATTTTTCGCTCGAATGGCAGGATGTTCGTCATTATAGCGAGCGCTCGTCTTACGCCAAGTGGTTCTTGATCGACAAGTATCCTGTTCGCTACGTTCCAAGCGACATTCCTGATTACGCTAAAATGCTGACTTATGAAGCTGTTGACGACAACCCACATCAGCCAAGACTCAATTTTGAAAATGCAGAGGTTCAGGACATGTTCAGCAATGTTTTCAGGTACTGGACAAGAAATTTCGGAATCGATGCATGGTGTTTGAACAATGCGGATGAGCTGCCTGACTCGTTCAAGCAACGTTTAAAAGATGAGCTGCGTGTGCTTGATCCTAGCGTCATGCTTGTTTCCAAGGGACGTTTCAAAGCAAATGACGGTTCAGAAAACGTGCTTGAGGCTGTCTTTTCTAATTCGTACTCATGCGAGATTGTTGATGCGTTCACCAAGGGCGACGTGACGCCCGTTGATTTGAGCGACTCGCAAGTTCAGACTGCTTCCAAGCGACGCTCTTCGGCTATTCCCTGCGACATATTGGAGTTCGATGCACCGGATACGATTCGGCTGATTGACGCGTGCGGCGGAAATGAAGAACTTTTGAGATCATTGCTGGCTTTTTCGTTCATGCAGATTCAGGCCCCTTGTTTTTTGTACGGAACCGAGGATTTGCTGTCGGTCAAAGCGGAAGAAAAGGATGAAAATTCTGGTGAACAGCCGTTTTTAAATGCGGTTCAAAGTCCGTCCCTGCAACCGACGATGAAGTGGGAAAAAGAAAAACAAAACGTTACGATGACGCGTTTTGTTTCACACTTGACCGCAATCAGAAGAAAATACAGCGAGATTTTGACCAAGGGCAGCTTTGAATGGGGGCAGTGCAGCAATAAGACGGGTTTCATTACGTTTACGCGAAGACTTGGTAAGCAACAACTGTTTTGCTGCTTCAATTTGGGTTACGGCAGCATCCGAATCGTGACGCCGAAAAATGCCAAATTGCTTTTGAGTCAAAATTTGATGGAAAAAGATTCGCGCTTAGGCAAGCAAGGGTTTGTGATTGTGGAAATGTAAAGGTGTGGAGCCGAACGCTCAACTGAATAATGATTTAAATCCGTGCCGTGACGGCACGGATTTTTTTATTTTGGGCGATTCGCCAAGATTTCGCTCAAATTTTACGGACAAAGTGCCTTTTTTTGCTGATTTGTCCGTAAGCAAAACGTATTTTACGGACAAACCATCATTTTTCGGCGATTTGTCCGTAAATTTTTGGCCATTATGAGGGAAATTTACGGACAGAAGACTGTTTTTGGGGCATTTGTCCGTAAAACCGAGGTCGAAACCTCCAAAGTCTTACGGACAAACAGCTATTTTTGACCATTTTGTCCGTAATCGGTATTTTTCGAGCGGGCCATTTACGGACAAAGAGCCCATTTTCATCGATTTGTCCGTAAACGGCAGTGATTTTGCCAAAGGCAGTGCTGCGCATCATTTGCTCAATCACTGCACCTGACCTCGGTTACGGGCAAAACGTTGCTTTTTGGAATTTGCCCGTAATCTGAGACCACACGGCTTTGGCGAAGGTAACCGAGTAGAACATTTTTCCGAATTTTGGAGATTTTGTTCTACTTTTGGTTCCGCGCGGGCCGAATTTCGACAAGCTGGTAGACAAAAATCACACGTTTCCTGCTGATGAAGTCTGACCTTGAGAAGTTTGTTCGTAAGCGGTCATTAAAATAACGGTGTGTACACGAATAGCCCGAGATAGATATTGATTATCTCGGGTTATCATGTATGCATCGCTTCATTTTTAGGTAATGTTCCACGGAAGGAACTTTCGGAACCTTTCAGAATCAAATATTTCAATACTGGTAATTTCAGTCAGTACTTTTCTCAAGTACTCTTCGGGATCCAGGGGATTGAGCTTGGCTGTATATATCAGTGATAATGCGACAGCGTTAGACTGCGCTCCATCGAATGTTGATGAAGACAACCAGTTTTTCCTTCCCATTATTCTCTCTTTAATCATGATGCAAAAAACACACGCTTCCTGTAAGGAAACGTGCGCCACGAGAGTTTACTTGAAGCATGCTCTTGTATAGTCGGTTTCGCCGACAGAGTGATAAAGTACACCTGAAAGCTTTGGATTGACGAGGTGACTTTCGGTCATGGTATAGAGCGGAACGGCGGGCATGTCATCGTTCAGCAGCTGCTGGGCATTGCGCATGTTCTGCCAGAATGCCTTCTCATCATTGCCGTTTTTCCTGGCCTGTGCCAGCTGACTGTCATATGCCGGACTGTTATACTTGCCGTAGTTCTGGGGATTTGATGATGAGAGAACGTCGAAGTCACTTACAGGATTGGCGAAGTCAGCAAGCCAGAGGGTCAGGTTCATGTCGAAGTCGCCGTTGCTTACCTTGCCGCTGCTGCTCTTGGACGGCACGGATTCGACGTTGACCTTTGCGCCCTTGAAGGCTGTTTCGACCTTGGACTGCACGAACTGACCCACGTTTTTGGAAACGGTCTGGTCATCCGTGACGAGGTCAAGTGTGACGGATGACTTGCCAAGCTCCTTCATGCCCTTGTTCCAAAGTTCCTTTGCCTTCTTCATGTTGAATGTCTCGGAAGGAGTCATTTCCGTTGCGAAGTCCCTTTCTGTCATCGGGTCGGTTGCAAGTTTTCTTGCAACGTAGGTTCCGGAGGCGGTGGAGCCGTCACTCAGGACCTTTTTGGCAAGTTCGTTCCGGTCGAGAGCCAGATAGACGGCGTGCCTGAGGTTTTTGTTGCTGAACGCCCTGTTTTCTGCAAGATTCATCCTGAGATAGTAGACACCTCCGCGGGTCAGGTGCATCAGATTCTTGTTTTTCTGCAGCCCCTGTGCGGTTGTTCCGGTAATCTGCGCATCGTCCAGTTTGTTTTCCTGGAAGAGCTGGTGCGCCGTGTTTGAGTCCTTGACAATCTGCATGACCATCTTGTCCATTCTGACGTTCTTTCTGTCATAGTAGTGGGTGTTTGGTGTCAGTGACCACTTGTCATTCGTGCCGGTCCAGCCCTGTACCTTGAAGGCACCGTTGCAGGCGACTCTTGCGCTGTTCGTCCCGTATTTGTCGCCGAATTTCTTTACGTACCCTGTATTTTGCGGGAAGAATGCCGGCATGACCATCATCTTGTTGAAGTAGGGCATTGCGTATTCCAGGTCGACTCTGAGCGTATGCCTGTCCAACGCCCTGACGCCAAGACTTGAAGGAGGCATTTTGCCGGCCGAAATCTGTTCGGCATTCTTGATGCCGGTGAAGATGTAGTTGTAGCCGGACTTTGAGGTCGGTGCCGTTGACCTGCGCCAGGAGGTGACGAAGTCCTGTGCGGTGACCGGGTCACCGTTTGACCAGCGGGCATTTTTGCGCAGATGGTATGTGTATGTCCTGCCGGAGTTTGTCGGTTTGACGATGCTTGTGGCCATCGCTGGTATCAGCTTGCCGTTTTTTCCGGCACGGTACATGCCTTCCATCGACTGTTCCAGGACGTTCCATTGAGTCAGGTTTGCCTGATTGGAGTTGTCAAGCGACAGGATGTCTCCAGTCTGCATCAGATACAGTGTCTTCGAATCGGATGCCTTCCTTTGATTTGCCGAGCAGGCTGTCAGCATGACTGCGCCCGACAAAAGCGTCAGTGAAGCAAGCAGCATTCCTTTCATTTTCATGAAAAATACCTCCTCTCAGATCAGGCGCCCTGGAACGTTCCGTCTTCGACGTCCTGCAGGAACTTGGACAGTGACTTGAAGAATGCGTCCGGATTGTCTACGTTGTGACAGTGGCCTCCGTCCGGAGTTATGACCAGTCTGGAGTGAGGCAGTGTGTTTTGCATCCTTCTTGCAGAATCGAGCGGCATGGTATCGAATTCACCGAACGTCAGCAGAGTCGGAGTCTCGATTTTATGCAAATCGGCGCGCCTGTCCCATCCGTTCAGCGTGCCCACCATGACGAACTCGTTGTTGCCCTGGAAGTGGTTGTAGACGGTCGCCGCGTTCAGGCTGACCATGTGCTTCAGCTTCGGATGGCGCGTCACGTAGAGGGAGTAGAGCTTGCGGCCCAGATGCTGGTACATCGGGTCGTCGAAGTTCTCCTCCTCCTCGACGTCGCGCATATACTGCACCTCAAGGTCGGAGAAGAGGTCTTCGCGCAGCTTGTTGACATGCGGCGCGTATTCCTCGATGTTGTCAATCATGCTCATCAGGACGAGGCCTTTCAGGTGCTGACCGTATTTCAAGGCGTATTCCTGTGCCAGCAGTCCGCCCCAGGAATGGCCCAGCAGATAGAAGTTTTCAAGTCCCATCTTCTGACGGACTTCCTCAAGCTCGCCGAGATAGTAGTCAAGGGTCAGGAAGTGGCGGTTTTCCTCTTTGCTGAAGTCGGGCTGGTCCGAGTGATACGATCCGAGCTGGTCATACATGTAGACCTCAACGCCCATGTCATTGAGGTAGGGTGCGAAGTTCTCGAAACCTTCGTGTGTTCCGCCGGGGCCGCCATGGACGCACAGCAGTTTGATTGGACCCTCGCCCACCTTGCGCGAGAAAAGATGATATCCGTTGTTCAGAGTTAAGATTGTCGTTCCTTGATTCATTTCATTCACCTCATGTATTGTATTCATGAAGAAGACGGAAAGTAAAACGCCCTGCAGGAATCATATGACTCCTGCAGGGCGTTTCCGCGGTACCACCTGCTGTTTGCCGGTGTGGAAACCGGCCTTGTCACGTGCGGCCCCGCGCCGTGCGCGAGGCGATACGTCAGTACTGTAGAGGGTACAACCTGAAACTGCTCATCGCAGTTTCCGCTCAAAGGTGATTTTCGAAAAGCTTCATTGTAATTCCCTTACACCAGGACGGGAACTCTCTTGATACGTAAAAGCAGCCTACTCTTCTTCTCATTGCCGTTTAATCTTCATTTAATTTTCCTCTATTTTAGCACTGTTTCATGATTTGTCAACGAGATATTTGAATTATCTGAAAAAATACAGAGGCACCATGCGCGCAAGGTCTTCGTTGTCTGGGAGCCGGCCCTGCATTTTTCAGCAAACGTCATTATGAAGAAACAGTGCCGGAATTTTTACCGCAAAGTCTAAAAGTCTGTCTATACCAATAATGAGATACTTAAGTGAAAATGCATTCCGGACAAATAATTTAAGTTGTTTTAGTTGTATGTACATTTGACGGGTCGATGTACATTTTTATTATAATTTACATTTTAGGGCACAATTGACAATAAAATCAAAAAAGTTGAGAAAAATCAAATCTTAGGAAACGCTATTATCACTGTGGCAGCAGAATATTCTAGTAAAAAAAAGTAAAAATAATGATAAAAAATTAGTTGACACCTTCTTTCTTTTGCTTATAATTGAAAATGTAAATGGTTTCAAAAAATATTTTCGGAGGGTATAACTTATTATGGCTACAAAAGAAGAAATTTCAATGACGGGATTTGCAATTGTTGCTTATGCAGGGGATGCAAGAACAGCTTTGATTCAAGCGATGGACAAAGCGAGCGAAGGCAAGATCTCGGAAGCTCGCAAACTAGTCAAGACGGCTGAAGAATCAATCAATCTTGCACATAATGAACAGACAAAGCTCTTGAGCGCTGAGGCAAGCGGAGATGACATGGATGTAACGTTTATCATGTGTCATGGACAAGATACTTTGATGACTACGATGTTGCTCAAGGATCAGATGAAAACGATTATCGATTTGTATGAACGCGTCAACAAGCTTGAAGGGAATCCGCTCGAATAACTCGAATAAGAAGATTAAGTTTGAAAGAAGGAAAGAATAATGCACTCATTTGAAGCTAAAATTGAAAAAATGAAACCTGCATTTGAAAAGATTGCGTCCAATCCGTATGTTTCAGCAATTCGTGATGGTTTCATTGCGGCAATGCCGATTATTTTATTCTCAAGTATTTTTACGTTGATTGCTTATGTTCCGAATGCATGGGGATTTTATTGGAGCAAGGCGATTGAAAATGCATTGATGCTCCCGTACAACTATTCAATGGGACTGTTAGCTTTGTTCGTAACAGCGACAACGGCTAAAAATTTGACGGATTATAAGAATCTCAATCTACCAAAAGTAAATCAGATCAATCCGATTTCCGTAATTATGGCGGCTGAAATTTCGTTCTTTATCGTTGCTGTCAAGACTGCTAATGGCGGGGTAGATCTTTCGTTCATGGGTACCAAAGGCTTGATTGCTGCTTATGTGGTAGGCTTGATTGTTCCGAACATCTACTATTTCTGCGTGAAGAACAACGTTACGATCAATATGCCTGACCAGGTTCCTCAAAATATTTCCCAGACTTTCAAAGACGTTTTCCCGATGGCGTTTTCAGTTGCGTTATTTTGGGTAATTGAATTGGTTTTGAATGGTCTGTTCAAAGCAAACTTGTCAGAATGTGTCATCAACTTGCTTTCACCGCTCTTTAGCGCAAGCGACAGCTATTTGGGATTATCTCTGATTGCTGGTGCGATGGCCTTCTTCTGGTTCGTTGGAGTGCAAGGGCCTTCAATCGTTGCCCCTGCCGTTGCTGCAATCGAATCAACAAATGTCGATGCCAATCAGGCGCTTCTTCACGCGGGCAAGCATGCATATCACGTTTTGGCCATCAATACGCAAGATTACGTTATGAACATGGGCGGTACTGGGTCCACGTTCGTTTTAGCCTTCATCTTTTTGCTTTTGGCCAAATCAAAGCAAAATAAGGCTGTCGGCAAAGCATCATTCATTCCTGTGACGTTCTCAGTCAACGAACCAATTTTGTTTGGTGCACCGATTATCATGAATCCGGTCTTCTTCCTTCCGTTTGTTTTGACTCCAATCGTCAACATCTGCATGTTCAAATTCTTTGTAACGACGCTTGGAATGAACAGTATGGTTGCCACGATGCCTTGGACGATTCCAGCTCCGATCGGTATCGTCGTCGCAACTGGATTTGCTCCTCTTTCGTTCCTTTACGTAGCGTTGGCTTTGATTCTTGACGTCTTGATTTGGCTTCCGTTTTTCCGTGCATACGATGATGGCATTCTTAAAGAAGAACAGGCAAAGGCGGCCGAAGAACTTGCTATGGCAAATTCAGCTTCTGTTCAAGATGCAACGGCATCAGAAACTTCAGAAACGACAACGCCATCAGGATCAAACGATACGATTACGCAAGATACGAATGTTTTGGTAATTTGTGCCGGCGGCGGTACGAGCGGTATTTTGGCAAAGGCTTTGAACAAGACGGCAGAAGAACGCAATCTTCCTTTGCATGCGGCCGCAAGAGCATATGGACAGCATAATGACATTATAAATGACATGGATCTCGTAATTCTTGCACCGCAGATGGACAGCATGCGCGGCAATTTGCAAAAGATCTGTGATCACAACGACATTAAGCTTTTGACGACGACAGGCAAGCAATATATCGAATTAACACGCGATGCGGACAAGGCTATCAGATTTGTCGCTGAAAACACGCATTAGTACTGAATTTGGAAGGTGAATCCTATGTACAAGCTACCAGATGATTTTTACTTTGGCGGGGCAACGGCTGCATATCAATGCGAAGGTGCCACGACAGAAGACGGAAAAGGAGACGTGATTTGGGATACGTATTTGAAAAATCAGGGACGCTTTAATCCTGATCCGGCCTGTGATTTTTATCACAGATACCCTGAAGATCTCAAATTGTGCCATGATTTTGGAATCAACGCGATTCGCATTTCGATTTCATGGGCGCGCATTTTCCCGGATGGTTTCGGAAAAATCGAGCAAAGAGGAGTTGATTATTATCACAAGCTTTTTGCCAAATGCAGAGAAGAGGGCGTCGAACCGTTTGTAACCTTGCATCATTTTGATACTCCTCAATGCATGCAAGATATTGGAGGATGGCTTTCAGGCGAGATGCTGGATCATTTTGTCGAATTTGCCAAATTCTGCTTTGAAGAATTCGGTTCAGAGGTCAAGTATTGGATCACGATCAACGAACCGACGTCGATGTCATCGCAACAATATATCGGCGGTACGTTCCCGCCAGGAATCAAGTATGATTTCCATAAATGTTTCCAAGCAGAGTACAACATGAATCTTGTTCATGCAAGAATTGTGGAAATATTTAAAAAAGGCGGTTATGAAGGCAAAATCGGAATCGTGCATGCCTTGCAGACGGTTTATCCGATAACGAACGCTGAAGAAGACGAGCACGCCGCTTTGCTGCAAGATGCACTTGATAATTCGTTTTATCTTGACGGGACGCTTTTGGGAAAATATTCGCATGAAGTCTTGAGCCTTGTCAGAGAAATTATTGAGAAAAATGGTCAAGAAATGATCGAAATCAAAGCAGAGGATGAGCGTTTGCTGGAAAAAGCAGCCCAAGAAATGGATTTTGTCGGAATGAACTATTATTTCAGCAAATTCATGCGCGGCTACGAAGGTAAATCCGAAACATTCCACAACGGAACGGGAGAAAAAGGCTCGTCCGTAAGTCGCTTGCAAGGCGTTGGAGAAGAGGTTCACCGTAAAGATATTCCGTCAACGGATTGGGACTGGCCGATTTATCCAAAAGGCATGTTTGATCAGCTTAGCCGAATAAAAAACCATTACAAGTGGGACAAAGAAGTCTATATCACTGAAAATGGCATGGGATGCAAGGATAAATTCTTGAAAGACGAGCAAACGGTGGAAGATGATGAACGAATTGATTACTTGAAAAAACACATGGAAGAGGTTGCCAAAGCAATTGAAGCCGGTGTCAACGTTAGAGGATACTTCGTTTGGTCGCTGCAAGACATGTTCTCGTGGACAAATGGCTATTCCAAGCGTTACGGACTCTTTTATGTTGACTTTGAAACTCAAAAGAGATATCCAAAAAAGAGCGCATACTGGTATAAGGAAGTCAGTGAAACCAAGAAGGTTTAGGATCATTATCAAAAAAACAGCTGCAAGATTTTCCTGCGGCTGTTTTTTTATCTTGATTTTTCATAAGAGGACATACGAGCTGATATTAAAAAATGCTTTTGTGCCTTAAAATACCTGTTTTAATCCTTTTCTTTTGGTGAAAAGCTGCTTTCCCTAAAAATCAGGCGCGTTCCGATGACGACTTTTTCAGGAGCATACTCGACCTTGTTTTCAATCAATTCGCGCAGGGCGAGCACGCCGCGAGCCCCCATCTGTTTGGTATGGACTCTGATCGAGCTGAGAGCGGGGAGTGTGAATTTTGCGTTTGCCGAATCGTTGAAACTGATGATGTTGACGTCTTCTGGAACTTTGATGTGATTTTCGCTCAGAGCACGCAAAACACCTACCGCCATCGTGTCGCTGGAAATAAAAAGCGCATTCGGAAAATCTTCCAGATTTCTGCTTTCAAGTGCTTCAGAGATCAGCTGGTATCCTGATTGTGGGGAAATGTTTCCCAAGAAGACGTTTTTGGGAGTATATAGTTTCTTTGAACGCATGAAGTCGCGGAAAGTTTTGAGACGCTCATCGTAAATTTTTTCATGGTTGTCATTTGTTCGACCGTTGCCCGTAACGATGCCGATTCTTTCCAGACCGTTATCCAAGAAGAAATTCAGCACGCGCTCCACGGGAGTGATCATATCGGTTACGACACATGTTAAATTGTTTGAAAGGGTATCTTGACCTACAAAAACGGTTGATGAATTTTTTTGGATGATATCGTTGATTTCTCCCTGGCTGTAACGTCCGATAGCGATAACTCCGACTGCATCCTTGATAGGATCAAGCAGATCGTTTTTGAAATAGCGCTCAATCGTGTAGCCGTATTTTTTGGCTGCTTCTTCAACGCCGATTCGAATGGAAAGGTAATATTCATCCTTTAGTTCCTGTTCTTCAGTGTACCATTGAACGATTGCGAGATTTTGTCCGCTTTTTGCTCGATTTTTCGGGAGAGAATAATTCATATCATCTGCGATTCGAAAAATTTTTTGTTTTGTTTTATCTGTAACGGAAAGTGTCGGGTCATAGTTCAGTACGCGAGAAACGGTCGAAATCGAACATCCGGCTTTCTTTGCAATTTGACTTAAATTGGCCATGTAATCGCCACCCTTCATAATTTTATTGTAACTCATTCAAAGTAAAAAATGGTAAAAAAACAGAAAAATAACTGAGGATATTTTGTATAATTGCTGACATATCAAAAAATTACAGTAGGAAAAACGATCATCTTAATTTAAAAACTGAATAAATTAAGATGAGGGTGTTTTACGGGTTAATAAATGTGATATATTAGAAGTAAAATGTCGGGAGATGATAAAATGCTCAAAAAAGAAAGATTGATTGCAATTCAAAAGGCAGTTGACGAAAAAGGTATCGTTAATGTCAACGAGCTGATTGAAGCTCTTGACGTTTCTGATATGACAATCAGAAGAGATCTTGACGAATTGGCAAAGGCCGGAAAGATTCACCGGATTCATGGCGGTGCTCAAAGAGTTGAAAATATTGAAGACGTTGAACTTACTCATAATGAAAAAACGGTCGTCAATTCGGATTTGAAAGAACAAGTTGCAAAAAAGGCAGCTGGTCTGATTGTTCCTGGGGACACGCTGTACCTGGGTCCTGGGACAACGATTGAACCGCTTATCAAATATGTTGATCATCCCGAACAAATTCGTGTTGTTACAAATAGTTTGCCCGTCTTTGAAGCATGTAAGCAGACTGATACGGAAATCGTATTAATCGGAGGAAATTTCCGTAAGAAATCCGGTGCTTTCATCGGAGGACTTGCTGAGCAGATGTTAATGGAACTTAAATTTACCAAAGCATTCGTCAGTGCTAATGGAATCAATGACGAATGCGTCATGACGGCAAATGCTGAAGAAGGTCAAACTCAAGCAGTGGCACTTAACAACGCTCAGGAAAAAATTATGCTGCTTGATGAAACCAAATTCAATCGTAATGATTTTTACCGCTATTACAGCTTATATAACGTTGATTGCATCATTACGTCGGACGGGTTGGATGACAGTACTCTCAAGCACTATTCATCTTATGTTGAGATCAAGAAATAAAAAGACAGCCGATCATTGGCTGTCTTTTTTGTCTCAAAATACTTTTATGTCAAAACTGGCGTTAAATTCAGTGCTTTGTTTCAAAACATTTGTGTAGTATTTGTGTTTGAAATCTTGATCGGAATCTATGGTATCTGCGACGCTCCACCAAGGCTCGATACATACGAATTGCCCCTTTGCCGGATAAGACGACCAGATTCCCAGGGCCTTTGAATCGTTGCTTGAAACGGAAACGCCATGGCCGTGTTTTTTGCTCTTGAGGATGAATGTTTCTTTTTCTTGTTTCAGGTCATAAATCAAAGCATCGTCTTTGAAAGTTTCATGCGTTATTTCAAGCGGAGAGCATTTTTCCTGATAGGCGTTTTTAGGGTCGATCAGGCTGTTTTTCAACGGGATGCGCAAAAGCGTCGTTCTTGGTTCGGTTTCGATCACGTAATCTTCGAATCTGTCACCTGCTGCAAGCAACGTGGAAAATGCAGGGTGTGCTCCAAGACCGAAGTACATCGTCTGTGTCCCGGTGTTTTTGACCGTATAGCTTGTTTTTAAAATATTTCCGACTAATTCGTACGTTATCTTCAGAGAAAAATCATAAGGATAGTTTGTTTTTGTTTGTTCGTCTGAGCATAATTCAAGCGTGACCGAGTTTAGCGTTTGATTGACAATGCTGAATTTTGAGTCACGCGCAAACCCGTGCTGAGTCATGTGAAATTCTTTTCCTTCAACGAAGTACTTGTCGTCTTTTAATTTCCCTTCAATCGGGAATAGCACTGGGGCATGGCGCTTCCAATACTTGGCATCCCCGTTCCATAAATATTCGCGAGAACTGTTCTTTTCAACAAGAGAGGTGAGTTCTGCACCGTGTTCGCTGATCAATGCGCGTAATTGTTCATTTTCAATTAAAACTGTCATTTCTTTAACCTTCTATCTGTTCAATTTCGATTAAATCTCCAGTAACGCCGATTTGAGCACCGGCCTTGATTTTATCTTCTCGGCAGGCGTGGACGAGCTGGAACTTGTTTTTCTTAACGATTCGCTTGTTTTGAGCACTGAATTTTTCAGGGAGAGGCTGATTTGAACCCTCCGGCAAAATGACGATGACTTTGAAGCCTGAAGCATGAACTTTGATCGGGCTGTAGTGAAGTGTATCGCTGTACATTTCAAATACGGTGCCGGCAGGAACGAAGAACAGCTTTGCATCTTCTTTCGGGTCGATTGATCCTTTTTCTTCCAAAATTGCTCGATGAGCCAAAACCATCACGACGTCCGTCAAGGCAACGTTGACTTCGCTTCCCTGATGATATTCGACTGCCGTGAAGTCGCGGGTCTGTCCGGTGCATTCGCCGGCTTCAAGCGGCATTCCGGCATAAACCTCGTTTGAAACTTGCTGAATTAAAGTAAGTTTTTCCAAAGCGGGGTTTGAAGGCACGTAAAAGTTCTTTTCGGAATCAATCTTGACGTTTTTATTGCAAAACGCCTCAAGTTCAGTGAGATCAAATTCGTTCCAAAGCGTTCCGTACTGCTTAAAAGCCGGATCATCGATTCTTTTAATGTCATATGCGCTGTTTTTGGCACAGATTTCTTGATAAGCATCCATAAAAAATTCCTCCTAATTGATTTTTTCGATTACGATTTGTGAATAGTAGTTTTCAAACAAGCTGGCATCGATGCAGCCCGTTTTGGCATTGAGCGTATTTAAGATGCCGGTCGTCATTGCCGTCTTCAAAACTTCATCAACGTCTGCTTTCTTATTCAAAGCGTAAGCGAGGCCCGCGACCGTCGAATCGCCTGAACCAACGGGATTGACGGCATCGATCTTGGGAATCTTGGCATAAAAGAGGTCCATGCCGGCTTTGGCCATGGCACCGTCCTTGCCGAGCGAGACGACGACCCATGGAATTGAAGAAAGCAGAGGGTTTTCTAACAATATTTTTTTCAATTGATCCAAATCGTCGATCTTTTGGCCTGCAATCTGGGCGATTTCGTCTTGATTCGGCTTGATCAGATAAGGTCGGTGGAGACTCGTGAGACTTTTAAGCAAAGGCTCTCCGGAAGAGTCCAACAAGGTTTGGACACCGTGTCTGTCCGCAAGTTCGATCAGCTGCGAATAAAAATCAGTCGGCAAACCTTTTGGCAGACTGCCTGAAATAGTCATGAGATCGATTTGGTCAAGATATTTTTCAAGGTGATCAAGGAAATCGTCTGCTTCCGTTGCCGTGATTTCCGGGCCGCTTTCAAGAATTTCCGTTTGTTTTCCGTCGTCGTGCAAAATGGCGATGCAGTTTCTAGTTTCGCCAGAAATCTGCATGAACCAGTTTTCGATGTTGTCTCCGCTTAGTTTTTTTGCGATGAAGTTTCCAAGATCTCCGCCTAAAAATCCGGATCCGGCAACCTTTTGACCAAGCTGCGCAATTACGCGAGCGACGTTCAATCCTTTGCCGCCAGCGGTTTTTCGAGTGGTCGAAACGCGATTTACCGTGTCTAATTCCAGGTGGTTCAAAGGATAGCTGATATCGACAGACGGATTCAGAGTGAGGGTCAGAATTGGTTTTGGCATTCAAGAACACATCCTTTTGGTTTGTTTTTGTTTGTATGAACATAAATTAACATTTTTGAGCGAAATAGTCAATAAGGAGCGAAAGGAAACTAAAAATGGCCAAATATAGGAAAAAAGCGATATAATCAAGTCCCCATAAACAAGAGATAAAAAAATTTTATAAATAAATTGTTTATTTTTGTTGACTAATGAATGAGATAGCGCTATCATAAAGTTGTTCAAAAGAAAACAAACAGGAAGTGATAATGTTGAGCGTTGAAGAACTACAGTCGCTTTTTGATGAAAATGCAATTTTCATCAGCAAAAGTACTCAAAAAGAAGACGTTATCAAAGAAATTTCAGACAAACTGTTGAAGATGGGATTTGTCAAAGAAAAGTTTTTAGAAAACGTTTTAGCACGTGAAAAAGACTATCCGACGGGAATAGATCTCAGCGTGGTGGATCCGGAATTACCTAATATCGCAATCCCGCATACAGAAGCGGAGTTTGTGAATGTTCGAAAGGTCATCCCGGTACATTTGGACAATGAGATAGAGTTCAATAATATGATTGATCCGGATCAAAAAATGAAAGTCAAGTTTTTGTTTATGATTTTGAATGATGATCCTGAGGGACAATCAAACATTTTGGCTCAAATAATGAATTTTGTTACGACCACGCCACCTAACGACTTAAAAACGTTCTTTAAGAGTACTGATACTGGCGCTATCTATAATTTTTTAAACAAAAAATTCAATTAACATTCAGGAGGAATGAATTATGATTAAGATTTTAGCTGCTTGCGGTGCAGGCGTTAACTCAAGCCACCAAATCAAGGATGCTTTGGAACAGGAAATGTCCAATCGCGGATATGACGTTCAATGTGATGCGGTAATGGTTAAGGATATTACTGAGGATCTGCTTTCCAAGTATGATATTTTTACGCCGATTGCCAAGACTGATCTTGGATTTGACCCTAAGATTCCCGTAATCGATGCCGGCCCGATCCTTTACCGTATGCCGATGATGGCACAACCTGTTTATGACAAGGTTGAAAAAGCAATTAAGGAAATCAAGGCAAACAATCCTGGTAAATAAATTTATTTATTTAAAAAAAGCAGGGATCGTCGAGATGCCCTGACAGCAATTATATTTATACATGCATTTAGCATGGGAGGTTATGCACTATGTCTATGATTATTCATTTTGCCAACATGGTCTTTAAGCCTATCATTAATTTGGGTGCTGCCCCGATGATGATGATCGTGTTGACGCTCATCGCACTTTGTTTCAAAGTCAAACTCAGCAAAGCGCTCGAAGGCGGCATTAAGCTCGCAATTGCTTTGACCGCTATTGGTTCCGTAATCGGCGTTTTGACGACGCAATTCCAAGATGCTCTTAACGCATTCGTTAAATCAACAGGCATCAACCTGTCGGTTACCGACGTTGGATGGGCTCCTTTGGCAACGATTACGTGGGGTTCTCCGTACACGCTGTATTTTTTGTTGGTAATGGTTGTCGTAAATATTATCATGCTCGTGCTCAATAAAACAAATACGCTTGATGTTGATATTTTTGATATTTGGCACTTGGCATTTGTCGGATTGTTCTGCATCTTCTGCGGCGCAAATCTGTTCGTTGCAACATTGCTTGTTATCTTTATTGGGGTTTTGAAGATCATCAACTCCGATCTCATGCATCCGACGTTTGCAGATCTTCTTGGCACCACGGCAGAAGAAAATCCGATGACGACGACGCACATGAATTACATGATGAACCCGGTTATCATGGTGTTCAACAAGATTTTTGACGTATTGTTCCCATGGGTTGACAAGTATGACTTTGACGCTGCTACTCTTAACAAGAAAATCGGTTTCTGGGGCAGCAAGTTCGCTATCGGTATTTATTTAGGCATATTTATCGGATTGCTTTCGCACCAGACGCCAAAAGCAATCTTCACATTGGCATTTACTGCCGCATTCTGCCTTGAGTTGTTCTCTCTTATCGGTTCTTGGTTCATCGCTGCTGTTGAACCTCTTTCACAAGGAATTACGAATTTTGCAAACGGCAAACTTAAAGGTCGTCGTTTGAATGTCGGATTGGATTGGCCATTTATTGCCGGCCGTGCTGAAGTATGGGCAGCCGCAAACGTTTTGGCACCAATCATGCTTCTTGAAGCATTGGTTCTTCCTGGCAGCAAGATTCTTCCCTTGGGCGGCATCATTGCCATGGGCGTAACTCCTGCTTTGCTCGTCGTAACTAGAGGTAAGATCATTCGCATGATTATTATCGGTGCAGTAGAATTGCCGCTCTTCCTTTGGGCAGGGACATTGACCGCACCGTTCGTCACAAAGACGGCTAAAGCAGTCGGAGCATTCCCGACGGGAGTTGCCAAGTCTACTTTGATTTCTCACTCAACGATGGAAGGCCCTATTGAAAAGATGCTTGCTTATTTAGTCGGCAATGCTTCACAAGGCGAAATCAAATTTATCCTCTACGCAGCATTGGCACTTGTCGTTTATCTGCTGATCTTCATCTGGTACGCATTCCAAATGAAGAAGCGCAACAAGGAATATGCTGAAAAAGCAAAGGAAAACGCATAAAATAAAACAAAACAGAACAGTTTAGTTTGCCGCACATTCGTAATTGTCGACGAATGTGCGGTTTTTGAAAATAAAAACAAAAAATAAACAAAAATATTCAAGAATAATGTTGACTTTTGTTTATTAAGGTGTTAACTTAGAACATGTAAGGAACATAAACAAACATAGGCAAAAGGAAAGGAGTGAGTCCCATGCTTAAAAAGGAACGTTTGATGAGCATTCTGAAACTTGTTGATCAAAACGAAATCGTTACGGTCAATGATCTGGTTGAAACATTGAACGTTTCCGATATGACGATCAGAAGAGATCTTGACGAGCTGTCCAAATCCGGAAAACTGATTCGAATTCATGGCGGAGCGCAAAGCATTTCTGACGGCGGAAAAGAAGAGCTGTCACGTAATGAAAAGCGCGAACTGCATTTGAAAGAAAAAGAGGAAGTGGCCAAAAAGGCAGCATCAATGATTGAATCCGGCGAAACCATTTACCTTGGGCCTGGGACGACTAATGAACTGATTGCGAAATATGTTGATGATGTTTCTTCATTGAGAATCGTTACAAACAGCCTTCCCGTATTTGAGGGATGGAACGTAAAAGATGGTGTCGAGGTCGTTTTGATCGGAGGAACCTACCGTGAACGTTCAGGTGCGTTTATTGGTGGCTTGACGAATTCGGTGATTGACCGGCTGAAGTTCACGAAAGCATTTGTGGGCATCAACGGAATTCATGATGAACGAATGATGACTGCCAATACCGAAGAGGGTCAAGCTCAGCTTGCCGCATTGAACAATGCCGGATTGAAACTTGCGGTCTGCGATTATCACAAATTGAATCGTGATGATTTCTACTGTTTCTATAACCTGTACAATCTCGATGCTTTGATCACGAACAAACAGGCAAGCAGCGGTTCGCTCAGACATTATCAGGAATATACGAAAATTATTCTTGCTGAAGACAGCTATGGATAGATAAAGGAGAGATACTTATGAAAATTGCAGTTGCTGCTGATAAGGCAGGCTTTGATTTAAAAGAAACGATCAAGACTTATCTTACGAACAAAGGATATGAAGTGCTTGATTTGACGGAAACGCCGGCAGAAGATTTTGTTGATTCGTCAGTCGCAGTTGCTCATGCCGTTTTGGATGGCACGGCACAACGCGGAATCATGTTTGACGAATACGGCATTGGTTCGGCAATGGCAAGCAACAAGGTTCATGGCATGGTAACGGCAAACGTTACCGAGGAAAATACGGCGCATATGACGACTCAGCACAACGGCGCAAAAGCAATCGCGATCGGTGCCGGAATCGTCGGCCCTCGATTGGCTGAAGCGTTGGTTGATTCGTATCTTAGCGTTGAATATGCCGGCGGACGTCATCAGATTCGCCTCGACATGCTTGAAAAACTCTATTGATCAGGAGGCAGCGACATGATTATTGCTTTAGGAAACGACCATATTGTAACAGATGTAAAAATGCAGATTTCAGATTTCTTGAAAGCTCAAGGACACAAGGTGATTGATGTCGGAACTTACGACAACACGAGAACGCACTATCCGATTTACGGTTTGAAGGTTGCCGATCTCGTTCGCGACGGGAAAGCTGATTTGGGCGTCGTGCTCTGCGGCACCGGCGTCGGAATTTCAACTGCATGCGATAAGAACGTCGGTGTTCGGGCTGCGCTTGTCGGTGACGTCGTAACCGCAAAGTATGCGCGCGAACAATTGAATGCGAATGTTATCAGTTTTGGCGGTGCAGTTGTCGGCGAACACCTTGCTGAAGACATCGTCAAAGCATTCCTTGATGCTAAATACGATCCGACTCCACAAAACGAAGCACTCATCAAAAAGATCGATGCTGTTGAAGAAGACAATGAAGAACAACACGACAATCCTCATTTCTTCGATCATGAGATGAAACTTTGGGATGAAGGATACTATCACGATTAAAACACTGAATTTGAAAGGAAAAGAAAAATGTCAAATAAAATCGAAGCTTTAAAACGTTTATCAAATAAAGACGGCGTGATTGCAGCCTTGGCAATCGATCAACGCGGATCGCTCAAGAAGATGCTCGCAAGCGCAGCCAACAAGCCTGCAAACGAAGAAGACATCGTTGAGTTCAAAAAGGTGATTTCACATGAACTTACGCCTTATGCTTCAGCAATTTTGCTTGATCCGGAATACGGTCTTCCTGCTGCAAAGGTTCGCGATGAAAATGCCGGCCTGCTCGTAGCATATGAAAAGACCGGTTACGATACGACTGAACCAGGCAGAATGCCAGACCTTTTGGCTGAATGGTCAGCCAAGCGCTTGAAGGAAAACGGTGCTGATGCCGTAAAATTCATGCTTTACTACGATGTTGACGAAGACGATTCAATCAATTCTCGCAAGCAGGCATTCGTTGAACGCATTGGGGATGAATGCGTTGCAGAAGACATGCCGTTCTTCCTTGAACTTATGTCATATGATGCAAATATTGATGACAACAAGAGTCGTGAATATGCCAAGGTCAAGGCACACAAGGTCAATGACATGATCAAGGAATTTGCCAAGCCGCGCTACAACGTTGACGTTTTGAAGGTTGAAGTTCCGATCATCATGGACTTTGTTGAAGGATACGGCGATGGCGAACCGGTTTATACGAGAGAAGAAGCAAAGAAGCTGTTCAAAGAACAAGATGAAGCAACGAACGGCGTGCCATACATCTATTTGAGTGCTGGAGTTCCTGCCAAGGTCTTCCAAGATACATTGGTACTTGCGCATGAAGCAGGTTCAACATTCAACGGTGTTCTTTGCGGTCGTGCAACATGGCGTCACAGTATCGAACCTTTTGCCCAGGAAGGCGAAGAAAAAGCTATCGAATGGTGTGATACCGTTGGAAAGCAAAATATCGAAAGTTTAAATGAAGTCTTGAAAGAAACGGCAACTTCGTGGGAAAGCAAAACGGTAGGTCGTGTATAATCAAGAGATGAAGCTGAGGAAAACTCTGTCTTAAATTGAAAAACCGGATGATTTGCAATCAATTGCAAATCTAATCCGGTTTTTTTGCGTATGCATGACGATTGCCGAAAAGAGGCTGGCGGCAAATTTGAATGAGAGCTTGGCGCGCATCATCTGCGCAATCACTGCAACTGACCTCGGTTACGGGCAAAACGTCGATTTTTGAAATTTGCCCGTAAAAGCCTGCAGTACCTCAAGAATTTTACCAAATCAAGAAAATTCAAGGCGTTGATTTCTGCACAGGCACTGTATTTCTTAGAAATATCTTGTAAAACTCGTTCACACATTCAAATGAAAATCTCACGGACGACGAAATCAGACCGTGTGGCTCTGAAGGCCCTACGCTAATTACCCTAATGAGCGCCCGAATGAATTACCATGCTCCAAAGCAGCCTCAATTACTGTATTTCCCAAAAAAGATGCCAAACGATCGCACAGAAGACGCAGATTTTGGATTTAGGAAATAATATCCGAAAAAGTTCACTTTTCACTTGACGGACATAGCATGTTTGTTAGAAAATTCAAGATAAAGAGTTCTCGTAAATTACAGAGAACTAAGAATAAAGTATAGAAATTGGGGTAATTATGAGGAAAGTGGTTAAATTCGGCGGAAGCTCTCTTGCCGATTCAAAGCAGTTTGAAAAGGTCGGTAACATCATCAGTGCCGACGAATCAAGATTGTACGTTGTTCCAAGCGCTCCAGGCAAACGTTTCTCAAAAGATACGAAAGTCACGGACATGCTGATCAAGGCTTATGAAATTACGGTTGAAGGCGGCGACTTGGGCGAACAGCTGAAGAAAATCAAAGCACGATATGATGAAATTATTGACGGACTTGGACTTGAGCTGACGCTTGACGATGAATTTGCGACAATTAAGGAGAATCTTGAAAAAGATCCTTACCTTGACTATGCTTCTTCTCGCGGAGAGTATCTGAACGGAAAGGTCCTTGCAAATTATCTCGGTTTTGAGTTCATCGACCCTTATGAAACGATTTTTTTCAACGAAGAGGGGCAGCTGAATGATTACAAGACCAACAAGGTTTTGAAAAAGCGCCTTGAAGAGGCTGAACATGCAGTGATTCCCGGTTTTTACGGACAAGGAAAGGATGGACGCGTCAAGACGTTTTCTCGCGGCGGATCTGACGTGACGGGGTCAATCGTGGCTGCTGCTGCCGGGGTCGATGTTTATGAAAACTGGACCGATGTTTCAGGATTTCTTGTTGCCGATCCGCGTATCGTGGAAGATCCAGAGACGATCAGCACGATCACGTATCGTGAGCTGCGCGAGCTTTCATACATGGGAGCATCCGTTTTGCATGAAGAAGCAATTTTCCCGGTTCGCTCAAAGGGTATTCCGATCAATATCAGAAATACGAATCGTCCTCAAGATGAGGGAACATGGATCGTTGAAAGCACGGCCAAAAAACCTGCCTATACGATTACCGGAGTTGCCGGCAAAAAAGGCTTTTGTTCGGTTACGATTACGCAGGCCTTGATGAATTCTCAAATTGGCTTTGGACGCAGCGTGCTGCAAGCATTTGAAGAAAGCAATATTTCGTTTGAACATATGCCTTCCGGAATCGATACTCTTTCAGTCGTCGTACATGAAGACGAATTCCTGCTTAAAGAACAAGAAGTCGTGGCCCGTCTTCACAGAATGACCGAACCGGATTCAATCGAAATCGAATCGGATCTGGCGTTGATTGCGGTCGTCGGTCGCGGAATGAAGTCTCAAAGCGGGACTGCGGCAAGACTTTTTGCCGCACTGGCCAACGCAAACGTCAACATTCGAATGATTGACCAGGGATCTTCAGAATTGAACATTATCGTCGGCGTTGCCAATAACGATTTTGAAGCCGCAATCAGGGCAATCTACGAAAATTTTGTGGCGCGTGTGTAAAAGCTGTCAGGCGAACGGAACGCTGACGATATGTGAATGGTGTAAAATATGGATAATCTCATTAAACAATTAGAAGCGTTTGTTCCTTACAACGAACAGGAAGAACGCGATTTATCCGTGATGCTTGACTTGGCCAAGAGCGGGGCGGACGTTTTGACAAGAAAGAACAAAACGGCTCATTTTTCCGCTTCGGCATGGATCGTATCACCGGATCGGAAAAGTACCTTGATGTGCTTTCACAACATTTACAACTCCTGGTCGTGGATGGGCGGACATGCCGACGGCGATGCTGATTTAAAGCACGTCGTCGTAAAGGAAATAGGCGAAGAGTGCGGCCTTTCCCCGGACAAGCTGCATTTTCTGGATGACGGCATATTCTCCGTCGAGATTTTGACGGTCAACGGGCATGAAAAACGCGGAGAATACGTGCCTTCCCATCTGCATCTGAACGTGACGTATCTTTTGGAAACGGATCCTGCATTTGACCTGCAAAGCAAACCTGACGAAAACAAGGCGGTTTCCTGGATCAGGATTGCAGATCTCTCAAAGCGCGTTTCCGAACAATGGATGAATGAACGAATTTATTCAAAACTCGTTAAGAAAATTACCGCAGCGGATTAGTCGAAAGAGGCTTTGAAAAAGTCCCGCTTCTTACTTGAATTAAATGAAATGTCGAATGAAGGTGGTCAGGTTGCGACTGCTTTTGTCCGGCATTTTTAAATACAGTGCTGCTCAACCAATTCAGCCCAAATTTCATCCGGATTTACGGACAAAGAGCCTATTTTTGACGATTTGTCCGTAAGCAAAACGCATTTTACGGACAAACAGGCATTTTCCAGCGATGTGTCCGTAAATTTTGGGCCATTATGCTGAGAATTTACGGACAAAATCCGCTTTTTGGAGCATTTGTCCGTAAAACCGGGTCCGAAACGTCTGAAATCTTACGGACAAACAGCTATTTTTGCCCATTTTGTCCGTAATTGCCATTTTTAGAGCAGTCCATTTACGGACAGAAGGCCCATTTTCATCGATGTGTCCGTAAACGGCAATGATTTTGCCAAATGCAGTGCTCGCTAAATCAGCGCGCAAAATCCTCACGTCCTGACGGAGCATATCTTTTGAGTGCTTTGATACATGGAAAAGAAACCGATTATTTTTGGTAATTTCCATCATAACAGGCAATCGTCTTGCATACGAAAAAGAACGGATCAGATTTGCAATCGATTGCAAATCTGATCCGTTTTTTCAATTTGAGGCAGAGTTTTTTCAAAACCTCTTTTTTACAAAAACTTAGATCTTCCTGATGGTGAACCGCAAAGAAGAATCGCCTGAATAAAAGCGCTTGCATAATTGACCGGCTTTGCATAAAATAAAAGTGATATAGCGATTGATTAGAGGGATGTTCATGGATATTGAGAAACTGATTGCACTTTTTCCGCAAGCAAATTTGGGAGAAAAACAGGCCGGGGCGATTTCATTCAGGCAAGGGGATGCCTTTTTGAATATTCCCGCAGCTGAACTGTCAGAAAAAGAGCGAAAGATTTTGGAAATTTTCTTGGGGAAAACAGCTGATTTTGAAGTCGAATGCGGAGTATGGCAGGATTATCTGACGAAAAAAAGCAATGTTAAACCAATCAAGCGCGGCAAGATCAGGTTTATCCAATATGAGATACGCTCCTTGAACCAAGCTGAGTTTGACATGGAACTGTTCAAAAAGGCTTTTTCCGCACTGTTTCCAAAAGAACCGGAAGCTGTTTTCTTTTTGTCAAAGAACAGCGGCGTGGCGATTGAAAAAATCAATGCTGCAAGTTTTGACAAAGAGGAGTTTAAGGGAATCATTCAGGCGCTTGATGCCGATCTTGGTGCAAACTGCCGTGTATTTGTCGGACATATCTGGGATCATAAGGATGATTTGTGCGAACTTTTTTCCGCAGAACGGCGGGTTTTTTTGACGGAAAATCCGTCTGAACAGGTTTTTGATCTGGCCGAAGTAGCGCTTCATCACTATTGTCATGAAATGACCTCAAAAAGTCCGCTTGCCCAAAAATACCATCAATTGATTTCTGAAGACCTGCAGCTGAAAAAGATCGTCGTTGCCTTGTATCATGAAAAAGGCAACGTTTCATCAGCGGCAAAAGAGTTATATCTTCACAGAAACACGCTTCAGTACAGAATAGACAGACTTCGTCAGGATACCGGACTCAATTTGCGCCGGATGGATGACCTGGTTTTTTGCTATTTGATGCTGCAGTGACCATGGACTCTTTTGAGTGGTGCGGAAATTGAAAAGGAACGTTTTTGCAACCTGCGTCGTCTATGCAACCGTTTTCGTAAAAGTGCACAAAGGCTGCTGAATTTTTTGTGCAACTTGTGCTAGTCTGAAGAAAGCTTTTTCAATATAATTGTAAGCGTAAACATGATAAAAGACAGGTGAAAAAAATGGTTGAATTGAATTTAAAACATATTTACAAGCATTATGATAATGCCGAAGACGGTCAATATTCCGTAACCGACTTCAATTTGGACATCAAGGATCGGGAATTCATCGTTTTTGTCGGACCGTCAGGCTGCGGCAAATCAACGACCTTGCGCATGATTGCCGGCTTGGAAGACATTTCCAAGGGCGAATTTTTGATTGACGGTCGCGTTGTTAACGATGAAGCACCAAAAGATCGCGACATTGCCATGGTTTTCCAAAACTACGCCTTGTATCCTCACATGACTGTTTATGACAACATGGCATTTGGTTTGAAACTGCGCAAGTATGACAAAGAAGACATCGACAAGCGCGTTCATCATGCCGCAAAGATTTTGGGGCTGGAGGAATATCTCCAACGCAAGCCGGCTGCTCTTTCCGGTGGTCAGCGTCAACGTGTCGCCTTGGGTCGCGCAATCGTGCGTGACGCGCCGATTTTCTTGATGGACGAACCGCTCTCAAACCTTGATGCCAAGCTTCGCGTTTCCATGCGCGCAGAAATCGCCAAGCTGCATCAACAACTTAAGACGACGACGATCTACGTTACGCACGATCAGACTGAAGCCATGACGATGGCCGATCGCATCGTCGTCATGCGCGACGGCAAGATTCAGCAAGTCGGAACTCCGCAAGAAGTCTACGATCATCCGGCAAACGTGTTCGTTGGCGGATTCATCGGATCACCGGCAATGAACTTCTTCAAAGTGACGCTTAAGGACGGCAAAATTACCGATGACGGCAACAACTTTACGTTGTCGGTTCCGGAAGGATGCTTGAAGGTTTTGAAGGATAAGGGCTATGACGGAAAAGAAATCGTCTTCGGCATTCGTCCGGAAGACATTCATTCAGAACCTGCTTTCCTTAAAACGTTCCCTGAGTCTGTCGTCAACGCTGAAGTCGTCGTTTCAGAACTTCTTGGCGCTGACTCGCAGCTTTACAGCCGCGTCGGCAATACGGAATTTGTTTCAAAAGTTGACGCGCGCGACTACCTTGCGCCAGGATCGAAGGTTCAAATGGGCTTTGACATCAACAAGGCGCACTTCTTCGACAAAGACTCGGAATTGTCCGTATATTAAAATCAGACCCCTGGTATTTCAAAGAGGCTTCGGAATGCTCCGTAGCCTCTTTTTGTGTATTTTATAAAATGCAGTGCGTTCTCTCAGACGAGGATTTGTGTCGCTTGAGCGCAAATAATGACCGCTTGAACCGAATTTGTTTACAGCAAATTTGAAAAATGGTTAAATTAAAAACGTAAAGGGGTGAGATGATGAGGGTTCGAGTTGAGATCGGCACTGATGTTTCGGAAAAAGAAATCGTTTTGAGAACGAACGAGTACGATGAAGAGGTTGAACGGATGCTTTCGTTGCTGCAAAAGATTCAAAAGACGCCGCAGCTGATTTTTTATAAGGACAGCACGGAATATTTCTTTTCCGCGGATAAAATTTTGTTTTTTGAAACAAGCGAAAGGCAAGTTTACGCGCATACGAAAAATGATGTTTTTGTCGTTAAGCACAGGCTTTATGAATTGGAAGATATTTTGAGCGGAAAATTCATGCGGATTTCCAAATCGACCATCGTCAATCTCAGTCACGTATACGCTTTGACGCAGTCTATTTCAGGATGTTAGACTCAATTTGCGAATACGCACAAGCAGGTCTATGTGTCGAGAAGATATTACAAGCTGTTGCGTGAACGCATGAAGGAAGTGAGGGAAAAATATGATGAGAAAAAAATTTTGGGGCGTGCTTTTGATTTTAGCCGCGATTGCTTTGGTTATCAGTCGCCTGGGTTTGAAATACAGCGTGCCGCTAGGTTTTTGGCAGGTTGTCGGAACGTTGTTCTTCGGGGCTGGACTGATTGAGGGGCTGAGCAAAAAGAAAATCGGAACGAGCGTTTTTTCGATTGCTTTTTTGCTGATTATTTATCAAGACCAGCTCAATCTGCGAAGCGTCGGATCCTGGACGATTCTTGGGGCAGCGCTGCTGATTACGATCGGGTTGAACATGATTTTTAAGCAGCATTTTCAGTTTTGGTATGAAAATGTTTCATCAGGAAAAAATTACATTATTAATGGGGATAACGGAAAAGAGGAAGAAAGCAAAGAATATGAGGAATTTACCGAAAATGAGGTTGGATCGACGATCAAAGTCAGTTCATTTTTGAACACGACGTCGCGATATGTTCAATCGCAAAATCTCAGACGAATCGACGTCAAGGCCAATCTTTCGGACGTCAATCTGTATTTGGACAACGCCATGCTTCAGGACGGGCACGCAACGATCAAAGTTGACGTTTCTTTAGGCGACGTCAACATTTACGTGCCGAGGTCATGGGATGTCAACAACAGCGTCGATGCTTTTTTGGCAGACGTTAAGTTTGTCGGCATGCCGTCCGGCGAAGGAACCCAAAACCTTAAAGTCGAAGGAAGCGTCCGCTTGGGTGACGTCAAGATTCACTACGTATAGTTTTAAGCGGAGATGATGCCGCACTGGATTTTCTAAAAAGGTTCTTCTTAATTAAATGAAATGCCGAACGAGGCGGGTCGATTTGTGACTTGTTTTGTTCGGCATTTTTTCAATTTTGATAAGTGAAAACCAGTTCATTTTGCAAGATGCAGTGCTGCGAATCATCGTGCCAGCTCCCGGTTACGGGCAAAACGGCGATTTTTGAAATTTGCCCGTAAAATGCATCCCACGGTTACGGGCAAAACGTCGATTTTGGGGATATGCCCGTAAAATGCAACCCTCGGTTACGGGCAAAATGTCGATTCTTGGGATTTGCCCGTAAAATGCAGCCCTCGGTTACGGGCAAAATGTCGATTCTTGAGATTTGCCCGTAAAATGCAGTCTTCGGTTACGGGCAAAATGTCGATTCTTGAGATTTGCCCGTAAAATGCGGCCCTCGGTTACGGGCAAAACGTCGATTTTTGAAATTTGCCCGTAAAATGCTGCTCTCGGTTACGGGCAAAACCTCACGTTGCATATAAAACCTGGATGATTCGCAGTAAATCGCAAAGCATCCTGATTTTTTCTGTCTTAAAGGTTATTGGCAGCGCAATTATTTATTTCTGTGTTATCCTTAGGTGAATAGTTGAGAACGGGTGAGACAACATGAAGCTGTTGGTTACAAAAGAAGGGAAAGCAGCATTTGCAGTCGGAATCGTTTTGATTTTGTCGGTGCTTTTTGTGAACCGAAATCCGGCAGATAAAAAACGTGAGCTTATTATTACCATTAGTTATCAATTATGTGATACGATATAATCGTAAATTGATAAAGGATGGCGATTGTTATGGAAACAATTCAACACAAATTTAACTGGTTCAGTTTGGTTGTAGGTGTTATTTTGTTTGTGGCAGGCATAGTCACATTCATTCATCTCGGTACAACGCTTGAGTTCATTTCTATTATCATAGGTGCAACGGCAGTTGTTAAGGGTTTGTATGAATTATGGTTCAAGCACGTTCTTGATACGACGACCGAAGAAAAGACGCTTGGTCTTTTTGCAATGGGAATCGTTGATCTCGTGCTTGGCTTCCTGTTCATTTTCAAAGCTGCAACTGGTGCCCAGGTCGTAGCGTATATCTTTGCTTTGTGGTTCATCTTCGACGCAATTGTTCAGCTTGCTGCTTCAAAGCAGTTTAAAAACGCCGGCAAAGCACACTACGTCTGGATGATCGTATTGAACGTCATTGCCTTGATTTTAGGCATCGCATTGTTGTTCAATCCGCTCCTTGCCAGCATCGCAATCGTGTGGATAGTTTCAATCTACTTGGTTGTCACAGGCATTTCGCAGTTTATATCTGCATTTTGATTTGTCTGAGAACGAGCCCCGTTTCGGTTTGAAACGGGGTTTTTTGTCAAATTCAGTGCGGCATCCTGATTCCGAAAACGAACGCGGATTTTTTGAAAAATGCAGTGGCGCAACCTGATTCCAAAAACGAATGATGCTTTCATCTCTGCATTTGGCAGAAAAATTGGGGGACGTGCTCACATCGAAAACGTGACGTCTTACGGTTTCTTTTTGATTGCCTGGTTCAAGATGCTTGTAATCAAGCAAAGTTTGAACATATAATAGTTCCATCAAGCAAACAAAGGGGAATTTAGCTATGAAGGAAAGGGCAATTGAAGTTTCGAACCTCAAAAAATATTTTAAAGACGTCAAAGCCGTCGACGACATCAGCTTCTCGGTCGAACAAGGCGAACTGTTCGGTTTTCTCGGCGTCAACGGTGCCGGAAAATCGACCGTAATCAATATTTTGTGCACCTTATATAAAAAAGACGGCGGAAGCGTGCGTGTTTTGGGAAACGAAGTCGGAAAGGACGATGAAAAAATTCGGCAGGACATCGGGATGGTTCATCAGGAAAATTCCCTTGATGAGCTGTTGACGGTCAAGGAAAATCTGCAGATTCGCGGGGGGCTTTATGGCGAGACTAAGGAAAATCTCAGGAAAAATTTTGACAAAGTCGTCAAACTTCTTGGGTTGAAAGATTTTTTGAACAGACCATACGGAAAACTTTCCGGAGGTCAAAAACGCAGGGCAGAGATTGCGGCGGCACTGATGCACGAACCCAAGATCCTGTTTTTGGACGAACCGACGACGGGACTTGATCCGGCAACGAGAAAGAAGGTCCGGGAAGCAATCGTTTCTTTGCAAAAAGAACTTGGGATGACCGTCTTTTTGACGACGCATTACATGGAAGAAGCTGCCAATGCAAAGCACGTCTGCATCATCGATCATGGCAAGGTGCTGATGACCGGAACGCCATTTGAGTTGAAGAATACATACGTCAAAGACATTTTGCGACTTTATTTTGAACCGGAAAAAAAGGATGAAGTCAAAGAATCTGCAGCAATCAAAGCTCTGCATTTGACAAAGGAAACGGACGACATGATCGAAGCAGAACTTGAATGCACGAAGGACGCATTGGACGTTTTGGAGAAAATCAGAGGAGAAATCAAAGGTTTTGAAGTCGTTCAGGGAACGATGGACGATTTGTTCATCAACGTGACAGGGGGAAATAAAAATGCATAAATTTTGGAATTTGGTGAAGAGACATTGTTTGGTGTTCCTTCGCGACAAGACTGCCGTGTTCTTTTCGTTTTTGGCGATGATCATCATCATCGTTTTGATGGGCGTCTTTTTGTCCAAGATGAACGTTGACAGTATTTTGAGCCTTTTGGAGCAATTTCATCGTTCAAAAGCAACGGCAACGGACAGGAAGAATGCGACGGAACTCGTTTATTACTGCACCTTGGCCGGAATTTTGATGACGAATTCGCTGACCGTATCCACCAGCGTGATCGGAATATACATCGACGACATCAAGAGTCATGCGATTGATTGCTTTTATTCGGCACCGATCAAGCGCAGCATTGTCTCGTTGTCATACATCACAGCGGCAATGATGGTTTCGATGATGATGTGTTTGGCAACGCTCGGCGTTTTTTTGGCATTTATCGTTTTAGACGGCGGAAAGATGCTTTCGCTGACGAGTCTGCTGAAGGTCATCGTGGGAATTGCGCTCAACGTCGTTTTGTTTTCGATCGTTGCGTACGGGATTTCGCTTGGACTCAGAAGTTCAAAGGGCTGGTCGACGCTTGCAAGCATTTCCGGAACGCTGGTCGGATTTTTGGGAGGAGTATATTTGCCGATGGGCTTTCTTCCAAAAGGCGTTGCGAGTGTTTTGAAGTTTCTGCCTTTTTTGCACGGCGCATCGATTTTGCGCAAAAGCTGCGTTCAATCCGCGTTGGATAAGACGTTTGCCGGTTGTCCGTCAGAAATTGCGACAAATTATCAGGAATATGTCGGCATTACCGTCAAAGCCGGCGGACACGTTTTGAGCACGGCTGCACAGGTCGGAATCATGACGTTGTGGCTCGTTGCAGCGCTGGCAGCCGTTTTTGCAATTTCGCGGAGGAAGCATTTGAACAGATGAAAATTATGATATCGCCTGCAGACGACGAGGAAGAAGAAATTATTATAAAATGCAATGCTGCTTGACTAAGATCTCACTCAAATTTACGGACAAAAGCTTTATTTTTGATGATTTGTCCGTAAATTTTTGATCATTATGAGGATGATTTACGGACACAAGCCGCTTTTTGGAGCATTTGTCCGTAAAACCGGGTTCGAA
>ERZ772872.242-NODE-242-length-56062-cov-6.534719_pt1 | contig 56062 bp, 50 predicted proteins | sample MGYA00512132_ERZ772872 | MGnify/ENA primary metagenome ERZ772872 (study PRJEB29015, sample SAMEA2737724) | human gut metagenome | biome: human gut; feature: human-associated habitat; material: faeces | place: China | collected 2012 ...
ATTTGCAAGCAGATGGCGTGCAAAGTCGCTAGACGCTCTTTGTGCGGTATTGCCTTAGGTTATTTTATTGAGAGGAAATAAAATCTATGAAAAAAACACTAGCGATGATTTTCGCATTCCTGTTGGCAGCCTATTCCATGCCATATTCGCCGGTATCTGCGACAGAGGGAAAAGGTGATGTCAATGCAGACGGCAAATTTTCCACAGCGGATATAGTTTCTCTGCAAAAGTGGCTTTTGGCAGAGTCAAACACAAAGCTTGCCGACTGGCAGGCGGGAGATTTTTCAGCAGACGAAAAGCTGGACGCACAAGACCTTTGCCTAATGCGACAGGCGTTGGTTTCGCCGGCAGAGAACAGCCCATTGGAAAAACTGGTTGGCATGACATATGCTGATGCCGTTCAGAACGGTTATATTTCCAAATCGGAATACAACTATCAAATCGCAGGAGAACTGAAAAGTGCCATTGAGGAAAAAATGGGCCGTCCGCTGGATTATTCGGTCGATCGATTCTATCTGGTACATTCCGATGCTATTGGCTTATCAGACACCACACAATATCTGTACAATGCCGCAACCAAGGATGTTTATGTGGTCAATACAGAAACCAACATGAATCGGGCAACATGGTACTGGAAGGGCAGCAAGGCAGCGCTTTACGGAATCGATAATAATACGACAGTGCAGAATCAATTCTTAGATGCCATGGAATTTTACGGCATTACGGAGATCTACTACTCTATTGGTGCCAATAAACTGGTGAACAATGCAGACATGGTAGCAACTTTTGTAAAGAATGCCTACGCCCGCAACATGAAAGTTTACCTGCTGACTGGCGAAAAAACATGGCTGTATGAAGATACTTACCAGACCGCCATTTACCGTGTCTTTGACCGTGTAGAAGAATACAACCAATCAGTCGATGCAGATGCTCGAATTGCCGGTGTTTCCTATGATGTAGAAGTCTGGACGAATTCCGAATTTAACTGGAAAAACAATGACAGTGCCCGATACCAACAGATAAAATTTATAGAAACTGCCCAGAAATATGCCGATTCAAAAAATCTGTCGGTGTCTTATTGTCTGCCATTCTGGATTCCGCGGTATACCTATACTGATGATGACGGTACAGTGAAAAACGTCTACGATACAATTACGAAAATTTCCAACAACACCATTTTAATGGCATATCGGGACAGTGCTTCTGCTGTAGAGAAACTGGTAGCACAAGTGCAGACTGGTGCAGAAAAATCGGCTTTGGATTATGCCGAATCCAATGACTGTAATCTGGAAATTGCTCTGCAGGCAGCGGAAACCAGCGAGGGCGATCATGTGACATTCTACGAGGAAGAAAAGGAACATGTCGGATACATCAATTCCGCCATTGCAGAGATGCAGTCGGATTTGGCAGAATATCGCTATCGCACCACTTTTGCCATTCACCAAGCCATTCCCTTGTACGAACATTATCTGACAAAATAAAACAACACCGCACAAAGCAAATTCAGCAGCTTTGTGCGGTGTTCTGATTTACGATTGTTTTTTCTGAAATGCTGTACCAACGGCAAGCCCCAGACAAAATCCGGCGGCTCCGCCAATGCAGATTCCCAGCGGCAAACTTCCGCATAGTAAGCTTCCGCAAGTCACGCCCAACAGCAGTCCAAGGGACACGCCAATGACAATACCGATAAGAACGCATTTTTTCTCCGGAAATTCCTGTTCCGGCAGAATCGTCTTTTTGCGTTTGTGCATACTCATACGCTCAGCTTCTTTTCCATCATCCATACAGTCAGCAGGTAACCCGCTACAGAGCCTGCAATGCAGAGCAGCATAGTCGGCAGATAGATTGCCGGCTGAAACAACACGTGGAGAAAATCTCCCAAGAACACTGTGCTGGATAGTCCGCTTTCCTGTGTGAGCATGATTTCTCCTTCGTTATCCAGACCAGAAGCCAGATGCGTTGTGAACAGTCCGCCCAACATGCTGACCGCATTGATAATCACAAACCAGAGAATCACTGCCAGAATGGTGCGTCCTTTCTGATTGCCCATTACAGTTTTCAGCAGAGTAATCACAACATATGCTGTAATGACCTGGAAAATAAACGAGATCACCATATTCAGAATGTACATTGCCAATCCGAAAAAGTTATAGCCGTTGAACAGAGCATCTTTCAGACCGCTTTCTGTGATCGAAGCATCAAACATGGACAGCAGAGCAACAATCGAAGTCCCATTTCTCTGCAATGCCAGAAAGACATCCACTGCGATCAGCAGGGTAAACAGAACTGTGATCCCCAACAGTGCCAGCAATGTCATGAGCAGCTTTGCTCCAACGATCTGGGCAGCACTCCGGGGCGTGGAAAAGAGCAGATAGCCCGGCTTTTTAGAAATGTCATCGTTGAACATGATAACTCCATAGAGCAAGATTGCCATTGCCCCGAATGCCAGACAGAGCACGCCGCCGATGATTCCCAGAAGCAGTGGTGTTTCAAGCTTGAAGCACCAGCCAACCAGATACAGTAGTTCTACCAGAAGCGTTACGCCGATAATCCCCAGAAAAATCACACGGGAACGGCGGAATTCATATTTTAACAAAGTACCCATAATCAAATTCTCCTTTACGTTATAAAGTTATACAGTCGGATTGACCGGTGGATTCTGCGGAAATGCCGGCTGCGAAACACCGGAAAAATACTCCCGATACAAATCGGAAATCGACTTCCCATACCGTGTGCGAATTTCTTCCAGTTCGCCCTCCAGCACCAGAGAACCGTTAGCCATCATAACGATATGGTCTACGATCGGTTCCAGTTCGTCAAACAGGTGACTGGAAATCAGAATGGTTGCATTGGGATTGGCAGCACGGAGGATACTCTGAATGATCTGGTCACGTCCGATCAGATCAATGCCATTCAGCGGTTCGTCCAGCATGCAGACTTCCGCATTGCGGGAAAGTGTTGCCGCAATTTTCAGCTTTGCCGCCATGCCAGAGGACAACGCCTTGACTTTCAGATCCGGTGTCAGCTGCATGAATTGCAGCAGGGAAGCGAACCGAGATCCGTCGAAATCCTCGAAAAAGTCCGCATAAAACTGTCCCACATCGCGAATCTTCATATAATCATAATAAAATGGCTCCGTGCTCATGTAAGAAATATGCTTTTTGGATTCCACACCAATCGGCATATCCTGATAGGTAACGCTGCCGGTGTTCGCCTTTACCAGACCGGCAGCAGCTTTCATCATTGTGCTTTTTCCGCTGCCGTTGGGACCGACCAGTGCATAGACATGACCGGACTGGAAAGAGATGCTCAGATCGTTGAGAGCCTTTTTCCCGCCGTAAACTTTTGTAACATGTTCAAATTTCAGCATGATGTGCCTTCTTTCTCCTGTTGCTGTGCCTGTGCTTCCAGCAAGTGTATGATTTCTTCTTTGGAAAAATGATAAGTTGCCATCTGGGCGAGAAATTGTGCACTTAGTTTCTCGCCGATCTCCTGCCGCAGCTGCTCCGGCATTTCCGGATTTTCCATGAGGAACGTGCCGATGCCGCGTTTGGTATAGGAGATGCCCTCTGCCTCCAGCTGGCGATAGATTCGCTGTACCGTATTGGGGTTTACTTGGTAGGCAAGAGCAAGTTCTGCATTGGACGGCAGTTTATCGCCTGCCTTTAATTCGCCGATGACAATGCGACGCTTGATGTCTTCAGCGATTTGCAGATAAATGGGGTAGTTTGCCTGAAAGTTCATTTGCCTGCTCCTTTCCAATTGGCTGGGTGACTAGTTCACTAGCTATATAGTACACTATATCTGTAGATTTGTCAAGAGGTTTTTGAAAAAAGTCTGTATTTGCCGGAAATTGCGTAAAAAAACAGCTGTTGCCGCCTGAAAGAACAGACAATAACAGCTGTAAATTACTCTATGTGATATACGTTGTACAGGGCAGTCTTAGGGAAACACTGCATAAAGCCAGCCTGACGGCTTTGCACGCAATCTGCCAAAAAATCTGACTACGCATCTTACGCACAAGCTTTATTCAGTGTTTCCTTAGTCATGCCGCTGTTCCTGATTGGCAAAGGTTTCACAGAATCTTGCTGCAAATGCCGGCTCCTCATGATTGGCAAACAGGTGAGCCGTATCACCGAAAGCATTCATGCGAAACAGTGCCACACCCTTTCGCCGTTCCTCAGTAATCAGAGAAGTAACAGAAGTTGGAGCCGCACAGAAGCCATGCCACAAGATCATAGGGGAAATCCCCAGCAAATGACTTAACATGACGCATGTAACGCCGAAGTGGCAGAAAAACGCCAATGTATCCTCATTGGGAGATACAGCATCATAATAATTGCCGTTCCGGACATATCCGTGCTTTGCCAGTACTTCGTCCAGCCCATTCCAGACACGATTCGCCTCATCGATCACATGTCCTTCCAGCATCGGCAAAGTTTCTGCCCAGCGGATATTGTCATAATATTTCGGTTCTGCGGTCCAGTCAGCAGGAAGCTGATCCCACGGAATACGAGGTTCTCCCGTGTGGAAATCCGGAATCGGTGCATGGAATTCCCGCAGCCACGCCAATTCTTCTGCTTCCCGCCCCATTTTTTTCAGTGTGCAGGAAGCCGTGTCTTTGGCACGTCCCAACGGAGAAACATAAAACGATTGAATTTCCAGTTCTGCCATACGCTGTGCCAGCAGTTCTGCTTCGTGCCAGCCTTTTTCCGTCAAAGAATCTTTTTCATAATCCGGATCACCATGACGAATCAATAAAATTTTCATCAGAAGCCTCCTTTTATGGCAATACCGCACAAAGATTGTGCGACAGATGCGTCGTCAAATTTTTCGTCAGATGAAACAAAAAGCGGAGTGAATACTTGATGTATTCACGAGCATTTTTGTGAAATATGACGGGAAATTTGCAAGCAGATGGCGTACAAAGTCGCCAGACGCTCTTTGTGCGGTATTGCCTTGTGTGCTGTGGTTCATGATTATAGAATGACAACTGCCTGATAGCCCATTTGTGCATATCGTGCTTCCACCACGCTGCGTTTATAGGCAACCAGTCCCTTGCTCTGGTACGGATCATTCATGTAGTAATATTCCGCATCATAGCCCACCAGCACCAGACAATGCTCATGCCGTTTCCAAGTGAACAATTGACCCGTTTCCGGAATGACCCACTGTCTGCCGTTGTCCACATTTACCATGTTAATTGAAGCCCAGACCGCCACTGGAATACCATTGTCAATATAATCCGTCAGCAGGGACGTGAAAGCAGTACCAGTCAGATTCTTTGCAGTCTTGCCGTTTCCAAGAATCTTGTTCATGGCTTTTGTAAGCACCGGAGCATAGCAGCCAAACCCGCTGGAAGAACGCGGATCTCCCACAAACTTGCTGTTGGGGTCTGGTCCGTACTGTATACCGTTTTTCCATGTAAAGCCGCCCTTATCCAGATACTTGTCCACAAAATCGGCAACGCTGACGTTGTAGCCAGCGTTTTGCAACAGCATGACAGCACTGGCACTTTCACAGCCGGTAGGGAATCCACTCTGGCTGATATATTTTACTGACAACTGCCGCTTTGTGATAACGCCGTTGCTATCAGTGGTAATACCATTTACTGTTTTACTGCATTGCAGAATGCCGGTATCGTCCGCAAAAAGGTAAGACTTTCCGTCAATCACCGTGACACCATGAGCCGGAATGCCATCTTTCTGAAAATAATATCTGTTCTTGTCAATGTCCAGCCAGCCGATTGCCATGGAACCGTCTGCCTGAAAATAATAGCTGAAACCATTGGCAGCTTTTTGCCAGCCGATGACCGCAGAACCGTCTGTCCGGAAACAATATCGTTTGCCGTCAATTGTCTGCCAGCCAGTGCAAAGCTGGGCATCTGCTCCGAAATAGTACAGCTTGCCATTTTCTTTCAGCCAGCCAGTCTTTGCAGCACCGTCTGCCTGAAAATAATAGGTGGCACCACTAATGCTTTGCCAACCAGTGACCATAGAACCATTTTTTTCGTCAAAATAATATGTCTGGTTGTTCTGATAGAACCAGCCTCTGTGGAATGCACCGTTATTGTAATAATAACGAGTCGTGCCATCCGGCATCTTCTGCATGCCCTCTTGAATAGCACCGTTTTCTTCCGAGAACGGATAATATTCTCCGTCTACCTGCTCCAGACCAGTATATTTTCCCTTTTCTTCAGAAATATAGTAATTCCGGTTGTTCCAGCTGATCCAGCCGAACGTGATCGCACCGGTTTCCGGATCGTAAAAATACCGCTTACCGTCAACTGTCTGCCAGCCAGTGTGCAACGCTCCGTCTTCATAGAACCAGTAGGGAGCACCGTCGATCTCATGGATCCCGCCTTTCAGCACTGCACCATCTGCTTCGGCGTAGTAGATCGGGCTGCCTTCTTCCGCACGAAAGAAACCGGTCTGCAAAACACCGTCTGCATTGAAGAAATACCGGCGGGAAATGTTGTTATTCTCCAAAACCAGCCAACCGGTTTGTTTACCAGTGTCTTCCTGAATGTAATACCGGCTGCCGTTCCAATCCAGCCAGCCGAACTGTGATTCCCCAGTCTCTTTGTCATAGTAGTACCGATTCCCATTGACAGTCTGCCAGCCGGTAAGCAGTACACCACTTTCCGAAAACACGTAATATTTTCCGTCAATTTCCTGTGTGCCAGTCAGCTTATTGCCATCGGTATCATAGTAAATAATAGAACCGTCCGCCTGATGCACCCAGCCTGTAGTCAACTGCTCCGACTGTGTTGTTGCGGTGGCAACCGGCGGGATCGTTTCTATTGTTTCATCTGCATACGCAGGAGTTGTCAGAAGCGACAATCCCAGAATCGCCGCGGCAACAGTTCCTGTCCCAATCCATATTTTTTGCATGTGATGCATGAGTGTATCCTTTCGCTGTCCATGTTGCATGTAAATGTTTCTAATTACTATTATACGAGAACAAAATTGCGTTGTCAATGCTTTGCGAATTTTCAGCATATTTCTCAAAAATGAGTAGGGTTTTCACCAGAAAAGCTGTCACTTTTTCAGGAATCCAGAATCGGAAAATCGTTCTTTCCGCCTTGACATTTTCACATCTTTCTGCTATGATAGATACTGGACAGTATTCCCCATGGGAAATTGTACTATTCTCTGTTTGGAGGAATTGATTTATGAAACAAACGGTACAGACGCTTCAGGCGATGAAAGAACGGGGAGAAAAAATTGCGATGCTCACCTGTTATGACTACACCACCGCGAAGCTGATGGACGAAGCCGGCATGGATATGCTGTTAGTCGGCGACTCGCTGGGGAATGTAATCCTCGGCTATTCCGACACCATTTCTGTGACTATGGAAGACATGATCCACCATACCGCTGCGGTTTCCAGAGGTGTACAGAATGCTATGGTTGTAGCAGACATGCCGTTTTTGTCCTATCAGACCTCTGTTTATGACGCAGTTGTCAATGCCGGCAGGCTGATGAAAGAGGGCAGAGCCGGTGCTGTGAAGCTGGAGGGCGGCAAGCTGGTATGTGAACAGATTCGTGCCATTGTCAACGCTTCCATTCCGGTAGTAGCACATCTGGGCATGACGCCACAGTCTGTCAACACGCTGGGCGGATTCAAAGTGCAGGGCAAAACTGCTGATGCAGCAAGGCAGCTGCTGGAAGATGCCAAAGCGGTAGAGGAAGCCGGAGCCTTTGCATTAGTCATGGAGTGTGTGCCGGCAAAGCTGGCTGCATTGGTCACCAAGACACTGCATATTCCCACAATTGGCATTGGTGCCGGAGCAGGCTGCGACGGACAGGTACTGGTATATCAGGACATGCTGGGCATGTTCTCAGACTACCGTCCGAAGTTTGTCCGGAAATTTGCCGAAGTCGGAAAAGTGATGCAGGAAGCATTCGCGTCGTACCGCAGTGAAATACAAGAGGGGAATTTTCCCACAGAAGAACATTCGTTTGCCATTTCTGACGAAGTAATGGCACAGCTGGAACAGGAGGCACAAGCATGAAAATCGTAGAAACAGTTGCAGAAGTACAGGAACAAGTCAAGGCTTGGCGAAAAGAAGGACTGACCGTCGGATTGGTTCCTACCATGGGTTACCTGCACGAAGGACATCAGAGCCTGATTGCGAAAGCCTGTGCACAGAACAACCGTGTTGTGGTCAGCGTCTTTGTCAATCCGACCCAGTTCGGACCCAACGAAGATCTGGAAAGCTATCCGCGGGATCTGGAACACGATGCTGCACTCTGCGAGAGTACTGGTGCCGCACTGATCTTCCACCCTACACCGGAAGAAATGTATCCCAAGGGCTTTTGCAGCTTTGTGGATATGGACGTTCTCACCAAAGAGCTCTGTGGCTTGAGCCGTCCGGTACACTTCCGCGGTGTCTGCACCGTTGTGTCCAAGCTGCTGCATATCGTCCAGCCGGACAAAGCCTATTTCGGCGAAAAAGATGCCCAGCAGCTGGCGGTTATCCGCCGTATGGTGCTGGATTTGAATATGAACGTAGAAATCGTCGGCTGCCCTATTGTGCGGGAAAGTGATGGTCTGGCAAAGAGTTCCAGAAACACTTACCTTAGTCCTGCGGAACGCAAAGCCGCACTGGTGTTAAGCAAGAGCATTTTTGCCGGAAAGCAGCTGGCAGAAGCCGGAGAAACTGATGCAGCAAAGCTGGTACAGGCAATGACCAAGATTATCGAAGCCGAGCCGCTGGCAAAAATCGATTATGTAAAAGTTGTTGACCTGATGACTATGCAGCAGATTCCGAAGCTGGACAGACCGTTTCTGGCAGCAATTGCGGTTTATATCGGAAAGACACGTCTGATCGACAACTTCATGATGCAGGCAGGAGGTACCGCTGAATGAATATCACCATGCTGAAAGGCAAGATTCACCGTGCTACTGTAACACAGGCAGAACTGAATTATGTGGGCAGCATCACTGTGGATGCAGATTTGCTGGACGCTGCCGGCATTCTGGAATATGAAGCGGTACAGGTGGTCAACATCGCAAATGGCAACCGCTTTTTGACATATACCATTGCCGGTGAACGTGGCAGCGGTGTGATCTGCCTGAACGGTGCTGCTGCACGACAGGCACAGACCGGCGATAAGGTGATTTTGATGTCCTATGCTCAGGTAACACCGGAAGAAGCCAAAACCATGCAGCCGAAAGTTGTTCTGGTGGACGAGCACAACGCCGTGGCAAAAATCTCCCACTATGAAAAACACGGCGAACTGGCATAAGGCGGTGAGAACATGCTGCAGGGAAAAACAGTCGTTCTCGGCGTAACCGGAAGCATTGCGGCTTATAAGATCGCTTCTCTTGCCAGCAAACTGGTAAAGCTGCATGCTGATGTGCATGTGCTGATGACACAGAACGCAACAAATTTTATTACGCCGATCACTTTTGAAACACTGACCGGAAACAAATGTCTGATCGATACCTTTGACCGAAACTTTCAGTTTGATGTGGCACATGTCAGTTTGGCAAAAAAAGCAGATGTCATGCTGATTGCACCGGCTTCCGCCAACGTGATCGGAAAAATCGCCAACGGAATCGCTGATGACATGTTGACCACAACTGTTATGGCAAGCACCGCACCGGTGTTGATTTCGCCTGCCATGAATACTCACATGTACGAGAATCCCATTGTGCAGGACAACCTGCAAAAGCTGGAACGATTCGGTTACAAAATCATTGCACCGGCTGTGGGAATGCTGGCGTGCCATGACGTGGGAGCGGGAAAAATGCCGGAACCGGAAATGCTTCTGGATTGGATTCTGCGGGAAATCGCCTGCAAAAAAGACTTGCAGGGCAAAAAGATACTGGTCACTGCGGGGCCAACACAAGAAGCTGTAGATCCGGTGCGTTACCTGACAAACCATTCCACCGGTAAAATGGGATATGCACTGGCACGATGTGCCATGCTCCGCGGAGCAGATGTGACACTGGTAACTGGTCCTACGGCAATCACACCGCCGCCTTTTGTACAAACTGTTGCTGTGACCTCTGCAGAGGAAATGTATCAGGAAGTGACCAAACGGGCTGCGGAACAGAATGCCATTATTATGGCGGCTGCTGTGGCAGACTACCGTCCGGCAACAGTTTCTGCGGAAAAACAGAAAAAACAGGCAGGAGATGCAGTCTTACCGCTTTCCCGTACAAAGGACATTCTGGCATATCTGGGCGAACATAAGCCAGCAGGACAGTTTCTCTGCGGCTTCTCTATGGAAACCCAGCACATGCTGGAAAATTCCAGAGCCAAACTGAAGCGAAAACACTTGGATATGATCTGTGCCAACAATCTAAAAGTTGCTGGTGCCGGCTTTGGCACCGATACCAACGTAGTAACACTGATACAGGCTCAAAAAGAACAAGAATTGCCGCTGCAATCCAAGGAAGCTGTGGGACACGCAATTTTAGATGTCATTGCAAAGACGTTATCATAAGGAAGCACTGCATAAAGCCCGCCTGACGGCTTTGCACGCAATCTGCCTGCGGAATTTCTGTGCAATCTGCGGAAAAATCTGACTACACATCTTACGCACAAGCTTTATGCAGTGTTTCCATAACAAAAAAGTCTTGCAATTCCAAAGAAAACATGCTATAATATCATTTATCCGTAGGAGTTTATTTTACCTTCCAGTTCGCTCTGAAAGATACAAGGCAAACTCTGCTGGCACTCCGAAAAGGGGATGCCGAAAAAATCAGCAGAATCGGCAAATTGCCGAGTTCTCACAGAAAGGCAATGCAATATGAAAAAACGTAGTTTAAAATTTCTGGCACTGGGCATCAGTGCTGTTATGATGATGGGAACCCTCGGAGCCTGCGGTTCGTCCAAGTCGGATTCTTCTACAGCAGACGGCAGTTCTTTTGTCATCACACTGTATCCGGACGAAGCACCGATCACTTGTGAAAACTTTGAAAAGCTGGTCAAGGACGGCTTTTATGACGGTCTGAAGTTCCACCGTGTAGTAGATGGTTTTATGGCACAGGGCGGCGATCCGAGCGGTGACGGTACCGGCGGCAGCTCTGAAACGATCAAGGGCGAATTCTCTCAAAACGGCGTAGAAAACAATCTTTCTCATACCCGTGGTGTAGTTTCCATGGCAAGATCCAACGATCCGGACAGTGCTTCCAGCCAGTTCTTCATCTGCTATTCTGATGATGACACATTTCTGGACGGACAATATGCTGCATTCGGAAAAGTTACCGAAGGTATGGACGTAGTAGATTCTTTCCTGAAGGTAGAGCGTTCTCTGGGTTCAGATGGTGCACAGTCCTCACCGAATCAGGACATTGTTATGGAAAAGGTAAAAATGATTGACGACGATTCTGACGGCAATCCCCGCGTAGAAATCACCATGAATGATTTTCTGAACGAATAAGTCATTTTTATTGTTCAAAAGAATGATTTGCAGCAGGCACGTATCCATTTGATCGTGCCTGCTGTTCTGTCACAAGCTAGGAGGAAAGCAATTATGCATAACGTTGCACGTTTTTTTGAAACCATGCAGAACAGCCGCGTGGCATTTATCGGAACCGGTGTTACAAATGGAGATATTATCCGCCTGTTCCGCAAAAAGGGCATTGATGTTACTCTGCTGGACCGCAAGAATCCGGAACAGCTGGGAAAAGTCTACACAGAATTTGAATCTCTCGGAGTCAAATTCTGTCTGGGGGACAGCTATCTGGATTCTCTGACTGATTATGATGTAGTTTTCCGTTCACCAGGCATGTACTATCACAACGAAAAATTGCAGGAAGCACGCAAAAAGGGCGTTGTTATCACCTCCGAAATGGAAGTATTCTTCTCTCTCTGTCCGTGCAAGATCTATGCCGTGACCGGTTCAGACGGTAAGACTACAACCACCACACTGATCTCAGAGTTCCTGTCCCGTGCTGGTTTTCGTGTACACAAGGGCGGCAATATTGGTCGTGCTCTGCTGCCGATTATTGAAGAAATCCGCGAAGATGATGTGGCTGTCGTAGAACTTTCCAGCTTCCAGCTGCTGTCCATGCGGCAGTCGCCGGACGTTGCAGTCATTACCAATATTGCTCCGAATCATCTGGACGTACACGGCACGATGGAAGAATATATCTATGCCAAAACCAATCTGATTGCACATCAGGATGCATTCTCCAGAACCATTCTGAATCTGGACAACGAACCCACTATGCATCTGGCATCAATGGTTCGCGGCACGCTGACTACGTTTTCCCGCAGAACCAAACCGGAATTCGGCACCTATCTGCGGGAAGATGGTATGCTGTGCTTTACCAAAGACGGCAAGGACACACCGGTTGTCAACATGAATGACATTCGGATTCCGGGCATGCACAATGTAGAAAACTACCTGGCTGCGATCAATGCCGTATGGGGCACAGTTTCTGTCGAAGATATACAGTATGTGGCAAAGAATTTCGGCGGTGTAGAACATCGTATCGAATTCGTCCGCGAACTGGACGGTGTCAAGTGGTACAATGACAGCATTGCCACCAGTCCGACACGTGTACTGGCTGGACTGCGTTCTTTCCAACAGAAACTGATTGTCATTATGGGCGGATATGATAAGAAGATCCCCTTTGAGCCAATGGCAGATACCGTCTGCAAACAGGTGAAGCTGGTATTGCTCATGGGCGTAACCGCAGATAAAATCGAAGCAGCGATCCGCAGCAGCCAGTTCTATCAGGAAGGTGCTCCGGAGCTGGTACATGTTGGCTCCATGGAAGAAGCAGTACAGGAGGCAAGAAAACGTGCCAAGACGGGGGATATTGTTACACTGTCGCCGGCTTGTGCAAGCTTCGACCTCTATCCGAACTTTGAAGCAAGAGGAATCCACTATAAAAATCTGGTAAAGGAGCTGCACTGACATGGATTTGTTGAATTTGCTGGAACAGCTGACAGCAGCTTCCGGCGTGTCCGGCAGTGAAAACAGCATTGCTGCGGTGGCTCAGGAACTGCTGATACCGTACTGTGACACTGTTGAACAGCGACAGGGAAATGTCATTGGCATACTGGGCGAACGCCAAAGCGGCAAGCCACATGTGCTGTTAGATGCCCATATGGATCAGGTGGGCTTTCTGGTCACTGCGATTACAGAGGACGGTTTTGTCCGTGTTGGAAATGCCGGCGGGTTGGACTGTCGGTTCATGCCAGCACAGCGTGTCGTAATTCATGGAAAACAGGACGTTGCCGGTGTGATTTGCTGTATGCCGCCGCACTTGCAGAACGGCGAAGAACATGTGCTCTCTGTCACAGAACTTGCAATTGATACCGGATATACCAAAGAAGAACTGGAGCAACTGGTAGAAGCAGGAGATACTGTTTCTTTCGATATGCCGCTTGTACCGCTGCAATCCGATTTTGTATGCAGCCGTTCTCTGGACGACCGCTGCGGCATGGCTTCTATTCTCTATGCTCTGTTTCTGATACAGGGAGAAGAACTGCCATGCAGCTGCTCCATTCTGTTTTCCACACAGGAAGAAACCAGCGAACGCGGTGCCACGATCGGTGCCTATGACATTGAGCCGGATATTGCCCTCGCTGTAGATGTGACATTTGCACTGGAACACAACGGTGATGCCACAAAATGCGGCAGCATGGGAAAAGGTCCGATGATCGGCATTTCTCCTTCTCTTTCCCGTAAAGTTACTGATGATTTAATTGCAGCAGCAGATGCAGAAAAAATCGCATGGCAGCCGGAAGTGATGTCCGGCAGAACTGGTACCAATGCAGACTGCTTTTCTGTCACAAAGGGCGGCGTTTGTGCCGGAACGGTATCCATACCGCTGCGGTATATGCACACACCGGCAGAAGTAATTCAGATCTCTGATGTGAAAAAAACCGGTGAACTGCTGGCTGCTTACCTTAGGAGGTGCGGAACATGCTGAACCATTTTGAAACCCTTTGTAATCTCTGTGCATCGTCCGGTGACGAATCAGAAGTTCGCAATTATATTCTCTCTGTCCTGCGGGAACGAAAAGATGTTACGTGGGAAATCGACCCGCTGGGCAGTTTGCTGGTACAAAAACAGGGAAAAAAACGTGCTCCGCACAAGCTGATGATCAGTGCCCATATGGACGAAGTCGGCATGATCGTCACTCACGTCAACTCCGACAGCACATACTGTCTGGAAGCAGTCGGCGGCGTAGATGCATCAGTTGCACTGGGACGGCAAGTGCTGGTCGGTGAAGAACATCTGCATGGTGTAATCGGTGCAAAGCCGGTGCACCTGTTGTCTGCGGACGAAAAGAAAAAATTGCCCAAGTGGGACGAACTTGTTTTGGATATGGGTATTCTGCCGGAAGCAGAACGGCGGACAGCAGCCCGCGAGGGAACTTATGTCTATTTCGCTCCAAACTTTACCCGCATGGGAAAAAGCCGTGTTTGCAGCAAGGCAATTGATGACCGTGCAGGTTGTGCTATGCTGCTGCACCTGCTGGAGCAGGAAGCCCCCTACGATTTTACCGCTGCTTTTCTGGTGCAGGAAGAAATCGGACTGCGTGGGGCAAAAGCGGCAGCCTATACAGTCAATCCGGAATTTGCTCTGGTTCTGGAAGCCACCACTGCCGCAGACATTGCCGGTGCAGAGGGTGATGCAAAAGTGTGCAGTCTGGGCGAAGGTCCGGTAATATCCTTTATGGATCGCGGTGCAATTTATGATAAGGAATTATACCGTCTGGCATTTTCCATCTGCGAAAAAAACAAGATTCCGTGCCAAACCAAATCCCGCATTGCCGGCGGAAATGACAGCGGTGCAATTCATGTCAGCCGCGGTGGTGTACGGACACTGGCAATATCTTTGCCTTGCCGTTATCTGCATTCGCCGTCTTGTCTGGCGGATTTGAAAGACCTTGATGCTTGCACGGCTTTGCTGCCGCTGCTGATAAAATCCATAATGGAAGAAGTTTCATCGATATGATACAACAAATCACTGCATTTTCAGCATCGGAAACCGCAATTCTAGAACAAAGCTGGCGTGGCAGACAAATGCTTGCCTATCAGAAAGCATACGGCGGCAACTACGATTTCTGCCGCTTCTTTCGGGTGACAGGCTGTGGCGGCACTGGCTGGCTGTTTTTGTTTAATGCAACCCTGCTGATCTGCACCGAAGGAGATGTGCCGGAAGAAGAAATCTGCACATTCACTGCTATGCATCTGCCATTTCGGGTGGAGTGTCCGGCATCGTTGCTGCCGATCCTATCGCAGATTCCAAACTATCAAAAACTCCACCGTTCCACATTTCAGCTAACGCCTTCAGAGCCCTCACCGGCATTCTGTCCAGAGGACATTAATGACACGCCCAAGCTGCAAGATGTTTATCAGATCTTGCAGGAAGGATTTCCCAATTTGTTGGAATATTCGCTCTGGCTGACAGACGTTTCGCATCGCTGCCGTCACCATATGAGTCAGGTGCTGACCTATAAGAATAGTTCTACGCTGACACTGGTGTACGACTGGAAAGGATATGTGCTGGTGGGACAAGTTGCCACAAAACTTGCACAGCGTGGCAGCGGTTATGCACGGGATTTCCTGCGGTGGATCGCTGGAGAGCTGGCACGAGAGGGCAAACAGGCTGCTCTGTTTGCATTGGATGTGCGAATCAGTTTTTATCGGGAAATCGGATTTCAGGAAATTGAATCGGAATATGTACTGGAACGACAGGATATTCCCAAAGAACAGCAAGAAAAAGGAGCACTGTAAGCTATGCAGATTCAAAAATTTTTCCCCATTGACGACAGGCTTGCTGCGGCAGCAGAAGCCGCAGAGAAAAGCTGTGCAGCCGACTTTGCCAGAATCGAGGATAACGCTGCCTATAATGGTGCCAAAGTCTTGGCTGCTTTCCAGAAAAGCCGTGTCAGTGAACCTTGTTTCTATGGCACAACTGGTTATGGCTATGGCGATCAGGGCAGAGAGGTTCTGGATAAAGTCGTAGCAACTGCATTTGGCACAGAAGATGCACTGGTACGGCATAATTTTGTTTCCGGTACGCACGCTCTGACAGTGGCACTGTTTGGTATTCTCCGTACAGGAGATACGATGGTTTCTCTGACTGGCAGACCTTACGACACATTAGAGGGCGTAATCGGATTGAACGACGATACCCAGAGTGGCTCTCTGAAAAATTTCGGCGTGACCTATCGGGAAGTGCCGCTTTTGAAAGACGGTACACCGGATTATGAGGCAGTTCCTGATGCCGTTCGCGGAGCAAAAGTTGCCTATATTCAGCGTTCCCGTGGGTACTCTCTACGACCGGCACTGACTGTAGCACAAATCCAACGGCTGGCAGAACTGGTTCGCAGCACAAATCCAGACGCAGTCATTATGGTGGATAACTGCTACGGCGAATTCGTAGAAACCAGCGAGCCGGTAGAAGTTGGCTGTGATCTGATGATCGGTTCCATGATTAAAAATGTTGGCGGCGGTATTGCCCGCACCGGCGGCTATATTGCCGGAAAGGAAGCCCTTGTGCAGCAGTGTGCGGAGCGTCTGACCTGCATCGGTATGGGCAAGGAAGTAGGCTGTTCACTGGACATGAATCGGGAATTGTATCTCGGCTTCTTCCATGCACCGGATACCACGGCAAATGCATTAAAAACCGCAGACTTTGCAGCTGCTCTGTTCGGCAGCTTTGGCTTCTCCTGCCACCCACCAGTAGGTACAACACGTGGGGACATTGTAGAAGCGATCTGTCTGGGGGATGAAGCACATCTGACTGCATTTTGTCAGGGAATCCAGCAGGGTTCTCCCGTGGATTCCTTTGTAGTACCAGAGGCGTGGGATATGCCAGGCTATACCAGTAAAGTCATCATGGCAGCTGGTGCGTTTACCATGGGAGCCTCCATTGAATTGTCTGCTGATGCTCCGATTCGGGAGCCATTTGCAGTCTGGATGCAGGGTGGCATGACCTATACTTCCGGAAAGATCGGCGTGCTTCTGGCAGCACAAAAGATGTTGGATCAAGGATTGATTTCACTCTGATACCGAAAAACAGTATCAAATCTATTACAAATGGATACAATTTGAACAGGATCAAATGAAATTTCAGGGAAAACAGTTGACATCGCTTAGAGTTGCTGGTAAAATATAATTTGCAGAATTTGAATTCCTAACAGATTTCCAAATCCAGGAATTTTAATAATAAAACCTGCCGAACCAAAAAACAGGAGGTATCGCTTTGGGAGAACGGAAATTATGCTATGGCTGCATGGAACGCACAGAATTTTCTGGCGGAGTCTGCCCCAATTGTGGATATTACGACAACGCTCCGAGTGACCCGTCTTTTATCATTCCGGGAACAAAACTCAATAATCGTTATATTGTCGGTGTGACACTGTCTGTCAACGGAGAAGGTATCACTTATCTTGCATATGACCAATCCATTGGCTGTAAAGTGTATCTGCGGGAATATATGCCACCAAATCTGTGCAATCGTGTCAGCGGTTCACCTGTGATCAGCGTGATTCCGGCACGGCTCGCACAATATAAGGCACTGATGGCAGAATTCACCGAACTGCATAAATCACTGGCACGGCTTCGCGGACAAGTGCATGTCAATACAGTGGTAGACCTGTTTGCAGAAAACAATACTACTTATGTGGTAGATGAATATATCCAGAGTGTCCGCTTTGTAGACTATCTGAAAGATAATGCCGGGGAATTGACATGGGGACAGCTTTCACATATGCTACCGCCGCTGCTGACAACACTGAGTCTGCTACACAATTCCGGCGTAGTGCACCGTGCAATTTCACCAGATACTATTTATGTAACAGATAAGGGCGAATTGCTGCTGACAGCATTTTCTATTGCCGCAGTCCGCACTGCCAATACGGAACTGGAATGCGAAATTTACAATGGATACGCTGCACCGGAACAGTACTCTGCCAACGGACAGCAGGGCACATGGACAGATGTCTATGCTGTATGCGCGGTCATTTACAGAGTTCTGACCGGCTCTATGCCGCCCTCTGCAATCAGCCGTATGGAAAATGACAATCTGGTTGCACCGGCAGTTCTGAACCCTAACATTCCTCGTCATGTTTCCAATGTAATCATGCAGGGACTGAACCTGAACGGAACAGAACGTACCAAAACGGTAACCGAATTGGTAACTCGTTTGTTTGATGAACATGCAGAGGAAGAAGATGCCATTTATGGCGGTTTCGACAATGGTGGCTACGGACAGCAACCATATGCAAACCAGCAGCCTTATGCAGATGAACCGTATTCGGAATATCCGGAACAGCCTTATGATGACCAGAACTATCCGAATTATGATACTGGCTATTCTGATGATTACGCTTATGATGATTATCAGGAAGAAGATAATTATCGCCAGCCGCAAAAGGCAGGAGCAGTAGATCGTCTGCGTGTTCCGATCATTGTGGGAATTGTCTTGCTGTTGATTTTGCTGATTGTAGTATTCGTGGTAGCTGGTGACCTGTTCAAAGGAGATTCTTCCGAATCCAGTAAAACTACAACAGCAATTTCTGAAACTACTGCTGTTTCTGAAACACAGGAAGTGACTACAACGGCAGCAGTGGGTGACAGTGTCATGCCGCAGCTTCTGGGAAAGAACTTTGAGAATGCTAAAACGCAATACGCTTCGTGGATCACATTTGATGCGGAGGAAGTATTCAGTGACCAGTATGCTGCCGGACAGATTTGCTGGCAGGAATATGAAGTAGGCGATACTTTTGATTCATCTAAAAAAGTAAAAGTACAAGTCAGCAAGGGCTCCGCAACAGTTGAGATTCCGTCTTACTCCGGAAGCGGACACAACTCTTACGGAGAAAAACTGGACGAACTCAACATTCCTTATACCGAATCTGCAGAGAGCAGTTCCGGCTATAGCAACGGCAGTGTCATCCGTATTGTTGTAACGAAAAACGGACAGGAAACCGATCTGGGGGCAGGAGATTCGATCAATCTGAACGACAAGTATCAGGTCATCGTATATTATGCCTATAATCCGGAACCGGAAACGACTGCACCACCGGAAACAGAACCTGTAGAAGAAACCACAGCTGCTCTTGCAGAAACTGTACCGGAACAACTGCCTGCTACAGAACCAGCTCAAACCGCAGCACCAGCACAGTAATTCGGTTTTGAAAATTCAATAAATTAAAAAGGCGGAGCAAGTGAAATGCTCCCCTTTTGTTAGACAATATGGTATAATAGAAATATACCAATTAAAAAGTCTAACGAAAGGGGGCATTTTTATGCCAAAAGGACAGCCGAACAAAAGATACACGCCGGAATTCAAAATCAAAGTAGTGGAAACAATGCACAGAGAAAAGTTAAGCTATCGTGAAACTGCACGTCAATTTGACATACCGAACAGCAGAGTAACAGCCTGGGAACGAATCTATCTTGAGGAAGGAGCGGAGGGACTTTACGTAGAGCGCAGAGGAAGGAAATCCACAGGGCGGTCTCCGAAAATCAAGAAAGAAGTAGAAGAAGATCTGATTGCAGAAGTACAGCGCCTTCGTGCGGAGAATGCATACTTAAAAAAATTGAATGCCTTGGTTGCCGAGAGGGTACGGCAAGAGAAAAAGCACAAGTGATATGGGAACTGAGGCATGAACATAAGATAGGGCTGCTCATTGAGATTGCTGATATTCCCCGCAGTACCTACTACTATTACAGTAAGCAATTTGATCATCCAAAGCCGGATCGATATGCTGAAATCAAAACTGAAATACGCCGCATTTACGATGAAAGCAAAGGTCGTTATGGATATCGGAGAATCACCAAAGAATTGAAGAAGAAGTTTGTTGTCAATCACAAGACAGTACAGAAACTGATGCGTAAAATGGGTATATTTTGCCGTGTTCGTATGCACAAGTACAACTCATACAAGGGTGATGTCGGCAGAATCGCACCGAATCTTTTGGAACGGGATTTCAAAGCAGATAAGCCAAATCAGAAGTGGGTAACTGACGTTACTGAATTTGCGTTGTTTGGAATTAAGCTGTATCTGTCACCCATCATTGATTTATATAATGGCGAAGTGATCTCATACAATTTAAGCCGTCATCCGAATTTGAACCAGGTAACAGATATGCTTGAGAAAGCGTTTTCAAAAATACCGGACAATACAAATCTGATTCTTCATTCCGATCAAGGATGGCAGTATCAGCACAAGCACTATCAAAAAATGCTGAAAGAGAAAGGCGTCAAACAGAGCATGTCCCGAAAAGGGAATTGTCTTGACAATGCCTGTGCCGAGAACTTTTTCAGTTTGCTGAAAACGGAGCTTCTCTATTTGCAGGAATTTCATTCTGTCGAGCATTTCATTGAAGAGCTTCATGAATACATAGAATGGTACAACAACAAACGCATTAAGCTTAAGCTTAATGGTCTATCTCCTATAGATTTCAGACAGAAAGCTGCATAGCAAAAGCGACCAAGATTCCTCTTAGTCGCTTTGCATAGATTTTCTTTTGAATCTTTGTCTAACTTTTTGGGGTCAGTTCAGAATAGCTGTGCAAACTGGAATTTTCCGAACTCTTTTGATAGATAATATATCAGATTCTCTTATGCTGTGCGTAAATACTTACAATAATTGATATTAATGTTAAAGCACCTAAGGCAGTATAATAAACAAAATTCTCATTAATTTCAAGCAACCCCATCATAGTATTTGTCCATCCATGCATTACCATACAGAAAACAACTGCTCCTGTAACATTGTATACAGCTGAAAGCCAATAACTAAGTGCAATGCCTAAAATTGCGAACGTCAAAAATGACATACTCTGGTGTGAATTTCCATCAATAAACCAAAGTGGAATATGCCAGCACACCCAAATAGCTCCTACAATTAGTGTAGCTATTGGCGATGGAAGTTTTTCCTGTAAAACAACTTGCATGGTTCCACGCCATCCCAATTCTTCATTTCCTCCGTACAGTATTGTAGCCTGTAAAAATATAACTAATCCTACAATAACAGCAATTGGTGACTTGGGAATAGATTCAATTACGCCATTAGAACTAATATAAAAAGCTAACGTTTCCAATATTATAGCTGCAATTAAAAATGACCAGTTCTTTTTACTGTTGCTAAAAAGAAACCTTTTTAAGTTTTTCTTGGAAAAACCGCCCTCCATACAAACGCAAGCCGCTATTGTTGGTCCAAAGCCTCCAACTGTAAACAATATCATAGGAATCACATCTGACTCTGAAAAAGATGTCACTTTTACAAGTAGTGCATCTCCAAACCAGCATATCCATGTGATTATGTATGTTAACAAAAGATATTTTATTAGTCTTTTCGTATTCATTCAGTTTTCCTTCTTCCACTACAATAATAGAAATTAGCTATTCAACAACTTCCGATTTGTCAATCTGTTTCACTTTCCACTTCCGGCTTATAGTTCTTTTCAATATATTCCTCTACAGCCTTGATAAACATCTGATTCATACTCATGTCCATTTCAGAAGCAATAGCTTTCAGTTTTTCACGCTGTCCCTTTGGAACACGAATCTTGATGTCATCAAGGTGTGTTTTCACATACTTTGCTGTAATCGCTTTTCGTTTTTCGTTATAGTACATAGAAATCAATCCTTTCGTATTGTACCCATCACTATAATTATACTCTCTCAGAAGCTTTTTGTCAATTCATCTTATAAAAATTGTCTGGATTTTTTCAGAGAACTTTGTGCGCATTGCAGCTTGTAAAAACAAGTGCAATGATATATAATAGTATTGTACCCAACACTAAACATGAAAGGAGATTTTCAAAATGATTCAAAAAATAATCCCCATTGTAGCAAGTATTACGTTGATAGGCTCATCAAGTCTGACCGCTTATGCTGATGATATGCTTGATAAAGAATATATCGTCAGAGAGATTTGGTCTGATTGGTGGCACGGCAAGGGAGATGATGGGCTTATCTTTCCTGAAGCGAGCTATAAGCACCATATTCTGACCGATTGGGTCAATGACAATTATAGCGATGATAATTATGATTGGAGCAAAATCGGTCAACTGAATTACAATTTCAAAGACTACTATGATGAACTCACGGATAATTGGAACTTCAATGATGATCATGACGGAAATTGGACGATTATCACCGATGAAACCACATATCATTTCAATTTGCAAAACGGCAAGTGGCTGATGAGTGATGATAACGGCAATGTGATCGACAGCTTCATTCCGTTCAGTACTTTGACAGAAGATATAGCGGAGGAAAATCGTAATTCAGTTATCACTGACGATGGAAATGGGACTTCTCACCGTGTCGGAGAAAATTTCAAAATTGAAGCAGATACCACAATTGATGTATCGGAAGAAATAACAGAATCAACAAGCGAGAAAAAGTCCTTAAATGGTTTGATTTATGGAATTGGCGGAATTATCCTCGCAGGAATCGCTGTTCTTGCAGGATTTTTGATAAAAAAGAAAAGAGGTTAAGATTATGATTTATAAACATGATTATCAGAGAATGGCACTTGACACCGACAGAATGATGATTACGCAGTGTGGCAATGATTATCACGATTACAGTAACAACAAACTTGCGTGTATCTATATCAAGTGGGCAGAGGAACATTGTCCTGAACGTTTGCAGGCAGAAACAGATAAGGGCAGAATCTATGTCCATATTGATGAGCGTATCACTGAATGCGAAAAAGAAAAATGGAAAATCTGGAATAAAATGCGTGATACAGATTCTGAATATGCACTTGCGATAAAAAATGCTGACACGGCTAAGGTTTGGCAGCTTGAAAATCTCTTTGAGTTGCAGGCTGAGGAGATTTCGGTTCAGAGGTGCTTGCTTGTGTAGCCATGCTTTGGGTTATTGCTTTTCTGCAAAAATCAACAAAACTCCGTTTGGTTTAATTTGAACCAAACGAGTTTTGTTTTTATTCTCTAATATCTTCTGAAAGTTTCAATTTTCGATATTCCTTTTTAGGATATATTGCAATGAACTTGAACCCGTAATTTCTTTAAAGCACTGAATAAACCAACAATTACTAAGCCCTCTGATTTGGAATACTTTCATAAAAAGCACGACAATTATTTATTATATTGCTTGTTTGTATTTTGCTGTTGAAAAAAATAATTGAATATGTTATAATATTAATTGACAAATATACTGCCACCAATAAAATACATTTAGAATGGAGGGCGATGCCCATGATTCGTATTGCAGCCGTGGATGATGATAGCATATTTTTACAGGAATTAAAGGACATTATTTCTTTGCAAATTGACAATCATCAATATCCCTATAAATTGGATCTATATAATGATTCAGAAATTTTTTTAGAGTGCCTGCTGAAAACGCCGTATGATCTTGTGTTTTTAGATATGGATATGCCTAAATACGATGGCATTTCTATCGCAAAAAAACTGTCTGCTCAAAATATCGATACTACAGTAATTATTGTAACAGAACATGAACACTATGCTCGTGTAGGCTATCGATATCATGTATTTCGTTTTGTACGCAAAGGTTACTTAGCAGAAGAGATTCAAGAACCCATAAAATCATTTCTGTCGGAAAAAGTAAATATGAAACATAACATAATCTTAAATACAGATAATGGTATGGTAAAGAATATTGAACTGAGCAAGATTGTATACCTTGCATCCGTTGGACATTATATTTCTCTAAAAGAATATGGCTCTGCTGATAATATAAACCTCATTTCGGGTAAATACACGATGAATCAGTTTGAATCGCAATTCGAACCATACGGTTTTTTAAGAATACATAAATCATATTTAGTGAATTTTAGATATGTTGTCAAGATCCAATACGATAAAATGACAATTTCAGAAAGTGCTGGAATATATAAAGCCTTACCAATTAGTCACAAGAAAAGTTCTGATATACGGAAAAAAGTCGATTTGTTATTTAGGAAAGAAGACAGATTATGATGATGATAAATATATTTGGTGTTATTTCGGAATGTGTGATTATCACATACTTTTTATGTAAATATTTCGGATTCAGGTATCATGATTATGCAATTGTAAAATCAAGTTTATTTTTTATAATCATAGCTATTTATGATTATGCTTCTGGAAGATATATTCCATCTGAATTTGTTGCTTTTTGGGGTTTCTTTTTACTGACTTTTTTGTTTTCATTTATATTTTTAAAGGGAAATGTATTGGAGAAAATTGCAACTTGTGCATTAACCTTTATTCTTATTGCATCAATTAACCTACCCATTCTTGCGATTTCAAGTGCCATTACAAATCAATATCCTGATGCTATATTGAACAGTAATGGAAAAACAGATGTTTTAATATTAGATACCTTCTTTTCTAAAATTATTTATTTTGGTGTTTTACAAGCAATATTGCTTTTTCGAAGAAAAGAAAAGATTGTACTAAAAGCGAAAGAATGGATTGTTATTATAGCTTCATTCATTATATCCATTCTGATCGCATCATTGGTTCGTTTGCTATTGATAACGCATAGCACACAACCTTTTTTTTATTTTTTTATTGCACTGTGTCTAACAGCACTTGATTTGATTATTCTTCTATTTATTATATGGGTCAACCGTTCCATTTCTATTCGAGAAGAGAACTTACAAATTAGATTGAGATTGGAAAAGCAAGAAAAGGAAACAAAGCTTATTAATGAAAAATATGAAGAAATATCTATGCTTAGACACGACTTTAAAAAGCATCTTCATAATATTGATAAGTTGCTTGATAGTGATGAATTAGATAACGCAAGGAATTATATGAAAGGCTTACTAGAACAGCAAAATGACTCCTTATTGCGGACAATTCATTCAGATCAAACAATTTTGGATTCTCTGATAAATGAAAAAATTCAAGAAGCAAAAGAAACAGGAATAGACATTACATGTCGATTGATTACAACTATACCAGATAAATTGCAGATGGATGTGTGTTCCATATTAACTAATTTAATCGATAATGCCATTGAAAACAGTCCTTTTTCTATAAATAGTAGAATTATTATAATTATACAACAATCACACGGATACTATCGTATAACAGTAAAGAATACTATCACTCATTCCGTCTTAAAATATAATCATGACTTACATACGAAAAAACTAAATCGAGAGCAGCACGGTTGGGGGTTAAAATCTGTGCATCGTATTGCTGAAAATCATGGTGGTAGAGTTGATGTTTACGAGGAAAACAATATGTTTATTGTTGCTGTAATTTTGCAAGATGACTGAAAGCTGTGATTAAAGCCACACGTTAAACGGGTGGTTTGAGAAAAAACTATAAGGGCATATTACGGACACGCCCCTTAAGTGGGCTGAGAAAGGTTTGCCAACTGCATTTCATTCTCAGCTACCCCCTTAAGGGGTATTCTTTTTTATTTCTTACTGCTTTTCTTTTTCCCTTCAGTATTTTTCGAATGTGCTAAACTACTTATATCGTCTCTTTTCATGATGATACCTCCTTTGTTTTTTATTGTTAGGTTGGCAGACCTTAACCTTATTATAACTCTGGAGGTTATTTTTTCTACCCATAGCTTTAAGCTTTTTGACCCCCTCCCGATTTAACTGGGGTATTGTGCAAAAAATGTAACTTGGTGCAAAAAAATGTAACTTGGTGCAAAAACTATTGAATTGTTTTGTGATATATGATAAAATACATTCCAGAAAGGCATGATAGTATGATAGAAAAAATATCAAAACAGATCACAAATCATCTAACACAAAAAAACGTAATAAAATCGGAAACTGCTGAAATGTATAGATATGGAATTGAACTCGTTATATCAACATTTATCGGCATAGTTCTCATATTATTGTGTGGATTGGTTTTTGATATGTTTTGGATGACGGTTCTATACTATGCTATATTCTTTACAATTCGACGATTTGCAGGCGGGTATCATGCTAATACATATATGGGATGTAAGGTAGTCTTAGTGATATCAACAATAGTGATTTTGGCGATTACAAAATCTCTTGCCTTTCTAAAATCATATTCGTTGATTATGCACATCTTACTTTTGATTTTTTCAATATCCACTTTGATTCAATTATCTCCAATCGATAGTGAAAACAAGCCTCTGGATACGAAGCAGGAAAAAAGATGTAAGCTGATTGTATCGGTTTTGTCGATATCATTTGCAATAATCAGCCTGCCTGTGTATTATTTGAAAGTAGAATGTGCCTGTGTAATTGCACTTACATTGGTTTTAATTGCAATTATGCAAATTGTCGAAATTTTACGAAGGGGGTGAGTAATATGAGCAATAGTAATAAAATCATCTTGAAATCGGTAGCTAAGCTTGCTAAAAGTGCTGCACGCTGTGCTTCTGGAGCTGCTTCTTTTTTTGATTTTCACCAACCAAAGGAACCAGAAAATCTGAAAGCAATGCTGAACAGCGAAGAGAAGAAGTAATGCACATTTAAAAATCAAATTGCTAAAGCTAAAGAATATGTGCAATGATAAGGAGGAATATCATTATGGCAAACGCCAGAAAAATTGTAGCAGCTATCATGGCTGCCACAGCACTTGCTACAACTGCTATGAGTGGAATCAGTGCAAGTGCTTCCTATAAGGATGATGAGTTAACTTACTTTTCTGTAAGTGGATACAGCGAGCGTAGTACAAAAGTACGTGAAAAAGAAGATTCAACTTCTGCAAGTATTAAAATTGTCTCAACTAATCCTTCAGGCTGCAAGGCAACGGTAAAAGTCTATGGCAATTATTCACAAAGCACATCTGGCGGTGTAAACAAAACAGCTGGAACCCCTAAGGTTGTTGGAGCCTCTTCTTACTACACATACCTTCCTAATTATGTTTGGGAGCATATGAAGAAAGATAGCTCTGGACATGTGCATGACCATATCTATGCGTATCTTACATTAAGAACGTATTCGAATCCTCAGGCTAAACCTGACTTTTCCATCGTGAAGGGCTATTGGAGTCCAGACAGTATCTAAACAATATCTAATCAGAAATATTAAAACTTTGCGGCAGTAATAGTCATTTGAATTTTACTGCCGCAATACTATTTTGAAAAAGGAGTTGAGTTTATAATGAAATTCGAAATAACACTTTTTATGGTATGTTTCTCGATGTTATCAATTGGATTAACAGGATGTTCATTCCAAACTGATTCCACTGATAGTAGTGAATCTGTTGCAGAATATAATATAAATGGAGATGAATCTCTTATTAATTCCGAAAATCTAGACCTGTTTTCTGAAGTTGCTGGAAAAGCTGAAGAAAATGAAGATACAATAACATTACCTATTGTTATCAACGAAAGCAAGGAAATTACAGATAGTGCCACAGTAAAATTATTATCTGCAAAATTCGAAGAAAATGAGATTAGGAACTTCCAAAATATATCGCAATACTACACTACGATACCTCATTATGAAAAATATTTTGATAATGATGGTTCATTGAATTCGGATTATGTTTTTGCCGAGTTAAATATTGGAATTACTTCTCAAAAATCATGGGATGATCTGTATTTAACATCTTTTAATCTTGAATACATTTATAATGGACAATATGGTTCTTGTGAGCCCAAATTTATTGATAATTGTATTGATTTTGAAGATCCACATAAGCAGTCGACTGTTGCAATTAAAGCTGACGAAATGAATGAAATTAGCATTGGATACATATTACCAAAAGAAGAATTTGAGAACATTGATGAAGTATATCTCCACGCTCAATTTGCCACTTTTAGTATTGATGGTTCTAAAAGTATTAAGATTAATTCATTTGATTTCTCCGAATAACGCACACAACAAGGATGGAATACTATGATAAAATTAATGAGACAAGAAATTAGAAGAATATTCAAAAGCAAATCTCTATATATAACAATTGGCATTGGCGTGTTTTTTACACTTTGGCTTCTTGTGGATCAACTGGCAGAAACAAAAGAAACCCAGGAACTGATAGAGAAATATGGCACAATAAAAATGGGATTATATTATCCAGATTCACTCTATAATCATTTTATCGGTCTTGATTATTGGCACAAACAACCACAAACATTGTATATGCTGTTTCCTTTATTAGCTTCTATACCATATGCCTCTAGTTATTGCTCGGAGAAAAAAAGTGGATATTTAAAAGTGATGCTTACAAGAATAGATCGTAAAGTTTATTATATTTCTAAGTTCATTTCTGTTTTCTTTAGTGGGTTTATCACAATTATCTCAATTTTAATAATATCTTTGATCATCTCCATGATGTTTTATCCAATGTTAAACCCTGAACCTATAACCTCACAGTTTCCTGTAGCGATAGGTAATAGCATGTTCAAAACATTATTTATTGAACATCCTATGTGTTATATTCTCCTATATATCATAATAGACAGCATTTTCTTTGGCCTTACTTCTCTGATTTCTCTCGCTATAAGTACCATTACAAATCGAATCTTTGTAGCGACGGTAAGCAGTACGATTGTATTCTACATTTTTGCTTTTATAATGTCATCGCTCAAAATGTATACTCATAGCCCTGCTGTATACCTTATTCCATATCAGCCATTTGAGGGAATAAAAATACATGTTATAATACTTCACTGTTTGGTTATTCTTCTCTTGTGTGGGGCACAATTTATATTTAAGGAAGCAAAAAAAGATGTATTATAAGTACGATTTGAAAAACGGAATCATATACGAATGGAAACAATTCCTTTTGCCGTTTTTTGTCACTCTAGTTGCGTGTTTTAGCTTTACGTCTGATATAAGAACAGCCGAAAACATAGGACAAATTGATAGAGGAATTATGCTTAGTGATGTTATCATTTACTTATTCAAAGGTGAACAACCTTTTGATCCAATGAATCCTGAGAGTTTTAGGTTTCCTTTTTTGTGGTTGATCATACAACTGGGACTTGCATTTATAACTGGAAAATACCCATTATCTGAAATTTATACAAACCATGGTGCAAATGTATTGATAAAGGGTAGATCCAGAACAAAATGGATTTTGTCTAAATTTTTGTGGATATTTACCGTTTGTATCGTGTACTACCTGATAATTTTTCTTACCATTATAACTTATTCCAAAATTTTAAATTACAACATTAATCTTAATTTGGTCGAAACAAATTCTCTTATTTTACTTGCTCCAATTAAGAATATTAGTATCACAAATCTAATATGTATATACTTATTGCCAGTAACTACTTCTATCACAATTTCATTTCTTCAATTTACTATCGCTGTGTTATTTAATTCTGTTATTAGTTTTGCTTTCACTTTGGTCATGTGTGGTGTATCAATATTTTATGAGAATATATATCTTATTGGAAACTGTTCATTATTGATAAGAAATGAGATCTATAACATAGACGGGATATCTATAAAAATGTCGTATTTTATTTTATTAGTAGTCATAGTAATATCGTTTACGTTTAGCATAGTATATTTCAAAAACTGTGACATTTTACAAAACAGGAGGAATGAATGATGTACATAGAACTAGTCGGCGTGACAAAAAAGATTAAGGGGGTACAAATTCTAAATAATATATCTTTAAAAATGGAAAGTGGAAGAATCTATGGATTTCAAGGAAAAAACGGCTGTGGAAAGACAATGTTAATGAGGGCTATTTGTGGTTTGATTAAGATCAACTCAGGAAGTATTGATATAAATGGCAAAATTCTTCATAAAGATATTCAATTTCCTGAGAGTATAGGTGTTTTAATAGAGAATCCATCATTTTTGAATAATTTTACTGGCTTTGACAATTTGAAGATGCTTGCTGAAATACAGGGAAATGTAACTGACGAAGAAATTAAAAAAGCAATTATTTCAGTTGGACTCGATATTCATGATAAAAGAGTCTATAAAAAGTATTCATTAGGAATGAAACAAAAGCTGGGCATAGCTGCAGCAATCATGGGGCCTCCTGATATAATTATACTTGATGAGCCTATTAATGCAATTGACGAAAATGGAGTTGAACGTGTTCGTAATATTTTGCATGAGATAAAAAAAGGGGGAGCGATTATAATAGTCGCTTGTCATGATAGAGAAGAACTTGAACAACTCTCAGACCATATCTTTCACATTGAAAACGGAAGGATAATTGATGATGAAAAAACTATATAAACGTTTAATTATAGGCACATTGCTATTGACAATGGGTATCAGCATTTCGGCAAGAATAGTTGCCGTTAATAGTAGTTTGAACACTACCGTTTCTAAGATTGAAGAATCAAATAAAACGTTTGAGTGCAATGGTATCAGGATGTGCATTTCGAATTACAAAATTTACGATGGTGAAGAACTAAATAAACTGTACGATAATGAATTGGAAGATGTAGTTGACAATTATGATATACTTTTCAATATAAGTCTTGAAAACACATCTCATGATATAAAGCAGTATAATGCTGTTTCTTCTGGTATTATGTATGGTTATAATAGTGGAGGAAGTGTTAATCCTTATTTATACCAATATTTCAATCAGGACTCTGATGGAATATTGGTACTAAAATCTGGAGAAAAAAGGACGATTACGTTAGCATTCCCATATGAAGAATATAACAGCGAAATTATGTACGTTGTATCATTGTATCCTGAAAATATACGGATACGCCTAAGATAACAGATCTTTTGTGAAATTAAGTTGATATATCAAAAGTTACAAATTAGCAAGAAAAGAAAATCGAAAAGGAAATTTATTTTTTTTCTGTATTATTTTTATGAATTTCAGTGATTTTTTAAGTCTAAAGATATATTCTGCATAAGCCTTTTTTAAATGATGTGGTGCGTAATTCAGTAATTCTATAAATTAGTTCATTTTCGTATTCTTTTACACTTTAATATTTCATCATATTCTAATTTTATCACATTCCTTTTATTTTGCAGGAAATCTAATAGTCAATACAAATATAGAATAATATAAGTAAAATTTGTTTTGAAAAGCAATCACAAGTAACACCATTTTATTATAATGATGTCGCTTTTGATTGCTTTTACTTATATGCTGCAATCTGTCAAGGCAGAAAACAAATTCGCAATCTAACTTTTAAACTAGGATATTTTCGAGATATTTTTATGCGTTTTATAAAGAACATAAACAATACAATTTTATAAACAAGAGGTGACAAAATGAATGCTAAATGTAGATTACTATGCTTAAGAGAATTGTTTATCAAATATACAGATATAAATCACTATATTTCAATGGAAAGAATCCAAAATTACCTAAACTCCTGTGGTTATCAGGCACATAAGGTAACCATAAAAGACGATATTGAAGCTTTGATTTTGAACGATATGAATATTGAATACGTCCACAACAAAGGTTATCATTTGAGATCGCGTCCTTTCTCACTCAACATCTTAAAAACACTTGCCGATGCAATTGCATCTTTTCGATTTTTGACAGTCGATGATTCCGAAAAATTGCTTAAACTGATTGAAAGTCTTTGCAGTATTTATGAAGCTCCACTACTCAGACGTGAAATCATGCTGACCAATCGTGTGAAGTCTGATAACGAGCAGATTTTTGACAATATTGATATGATAAATTCTGCCTTACATAATAATCAGCAAATCAGCTTTGACTATTATGACTATGATATAAATAAGCAATTAGTTCTCAGAGATGGAGTAAAACGAACCTGTTCGCCGTTTGCATTGGTGATGTGTAATGAACAGTACTATGTTGTATCCAACTATGAAAAACATGGTGATACCTATACGAACTTTCGTATTGACAGAATGAGAAACATCAAACTTATCGATTTATACAGAAATACTCCCTGTGAAATATTGAATCTGGAACAGTACATCAAATCATCTTTTTCTATGTTTAGCGGAAAGAGTGAGTACGTCACACTACGCTTGCCATTGGAGAACAAATACTGTAACATCGTGATCGACCGGTTCGGGAAGTCAGTTCTCATGCTCAGGGACAAGAAATCGGACAATCACTTTATCATTCATGTTCCTGTAAGAGCAGAATATCCGCAGCCGTTCTTTTCCTGGATATTTTCATTCAGAGGAAAGGTGGAGATCATAAGTCCGATCAGACTGAAAGAACGATATACAAAAGTTCTTTATGAAAGCTGTGTACAGCAATATATGAATTAACGAAAGCAGGCACTTCGTAAAAATTGAAGTGCCTGTTTTATCATTCTATTTCGTTTTTGTCCTGACTTCTCTCTTTCGGCTTAGTCGTTTTCTGTCTGTCCTTGAAAGCTTCTTTTTTGAGTTTTGCTCTTTCAAAATAGCAGGTTCGCTGTTTTTCAGGAGCATTCTTTTTGGCTTCAATTGCCGCCTGATTGAGTTCATCAGTAAGAGAAGCAAGACGTTCTGTTTTCTGTTCCAGTTCTGCTTGTTGTGGAAATGGTGTATTGACAATACGCCGGGCATTTTCCAAATTCATTTTCAGCTTATTTATGTTGTTCTGTGCATCACTGATCGTCTGGTCAATTTTGTAGAGTGTAGATTCCATACGCTTGAGATTGGCAGAAAAGCTGCTTGTTAAAGCACATTTATGCTCAGCGTTGCCTTTCATGGTAATGGAAATGTCAGGTTCATTGCCAAACATCACCGCCTTGACGGATAGCTTGAATCCCTGAAATTCACCGATTTCTTTTTCACTGTCGGAACTCTTTTTGACAAAATCCAGTACCGCATCTTCAAGAGCCTGTGCTGCTTCTTTACGGTCCGTATATTCCGTGCCATCAATGGTAATTTTGAATACGGGTAGTTTTGTTTCTTCATCTATCGGAAGCTGACGAAGTGTTTCACGGTCAGCTTTGAGATTTTCAAGTCTTATTTCAGCATTTTCAATTTTTGCAGGAGTGACAGCTACTGTCTGCTGCATATCAAATACCGTATTGGTATGTTCCGCTTTCAGAAGATTCAGTTCCTTTACCTCGTTATCCAGCATCATCTTTTCCTTGATACGTTCATCTCCTGTACAGAGTGCCTTGATCTCAGAATAATTGAGTGCCTGCTGATCTACGTCCTCACAAGTTCTTGCAGGCGTTTTGGAAGTCATGATCTGTCCGATGAAACGCTGCTTTGCTTCCAGTGTCTGATAGAGATACGCATCAAAACTGCCTTTTGTCACATAGTTAAAGACATGAGCCACGCTGTTCTGGTTGCCTTGACGTTCGATACGTCCGATTCGCTGTTGCAGGTCACTCGGTCGCCAAGGAATATCCAGATTATGCAATGCAATCAGCTTTTTCTGACAGTTTGTACCCGTACCCATTTTGCCTGTACTGCCCAGCAGAACTCTCACTTCACCTTTATTCACACGGTCGAAGAGATCAGCTTTCTGCTGTTCGGTTTTTGCATCATGTACATAGGCGATCTCATCCGGTTTTATGCCGTTTACGATCAGCTTATCCCGAATATCATCATAGACGCAGAAATCACATTCTTCCTCTAAAGATTCTCTTTCAGAAGCTGACTTTTCATCAGCATTTTCTCCCTTATCCGTTGACTGTGAGTTTTTCTTTGGAACACCCAAATCGCAGAAGATGATCTGGGTCAGCTTTTCCTCTGCTGTATCGTGATAGATCTGCGTAACGTTTCTGACACACTGATTCAGCTTTGTATCAGGGCTATCCTCAAATGACGGGTCGATCAGTCTTGGGTCAAGTCCCAGCTTTCTGCCGTCGGAAGTAATACGGAGCATATTGTCCACAGAAGGGTCAACATTTCCGCTTTGTACATCATCAGCACGATCAGATAACTCCTGTACAAGTGTTTTCTGAAACCCTGTTGCTTCGATATTCTCAATGTGATACTTCATTTCGGGCGTAGCAAGGTCGAGCGTGTCTGCTGTACGCACATCGGCAACCTGTTTGAACATACTCATCAGTTCCGGCAAGCCTGTATAGTTGGCGATACGGGTGCGTTCCTTAAACTTGTTGCCGGCAGGAGCAAGCTCCCATTCCGTTTTCTGTTCCCCGAATACCGTTACCCAGTTGTCGAAATTGCTCAGTCCATGATCTTTCAAAAAGTCATATTCCAAAAAACGCATCATGGTATGTAATTCGGTTACAGAGTTACTGAGTGGTGTGCCTGTAGCCATAATCACACCTCTGCTGCCGGTCTTTTCATCAAGATAGCGGCACTTCATAAAAAGATCCAGTGCCTTTTGTGAAGCAGAGGACGAAATACCGGCCACGTTGGTCAGTTTCGTCTGGGTAGGAACATTTTTAAACTCGTGTGCTTCATCGATGATCAGCTTGTCTATGCCCATTTCTTCAAAAGTGAGAATATCATCATGTGTTTTCTCCAGCTTATCCAGTCTTGCTTCCAGCGATTTCTTGGTACGCTCCATCTGCTTGACCTGAAAACGAGAACCTTCTGCCTTTTTCAGTTCTTCAATGCCTGCCATAATATCATCAATCTGGTCCCGTAAAATAGATACCTGTCTTTCCTTGGAAAGTGGAATCATGCCAAGCTGTGAGTGTCCGATAATCACAGCATCAAAATCACCGGTGGCAATTTTGGAAAACAGCTGCTGTCGGTTTTCCTTTTTGAAGTCGCTTTTGGTTGCTACCAGAATATTTGATCCCGGATAGAGCTTCTGAAAATCTTCACCAATCTGTTCTGTCAGGTGGTTCGGAACGGCAAATAACGGCTTTGTGCATAAGCCCAGACGTTTGGATTCCATTGCTGTTGCGATCATCTCAAACGTCTTGCCTGCACCAACACAGTGTGCGAACAGCGTGTTGCCGCCAAATAAAGCGTGTGCAATAGCATTTTTCTGATGTTCTTTCAGCGTGATTGCAGAGTTCATACCCGGAAATCTTAAAGCTGAGCCGTCATATTCACGAGGACGAATAGAATTAAATTGTCGGTTGTACTGTTCTACAAGGGGAATAGCACGTTCCGGATCTCTGAATATCCAATCCTTGAAAGCCTGTTTGATCTTTGCAGCTTTCTGCTGAACGATCTTCGTTGCCTTGATATCGACCACTCTGCGTTCTTTTTCATTGCCATTCAGATCCAGATAGGTTTCCGACTTATACACCTTTGGCTCTTTCAGATTCAGAAGCTGCTCCATAATCTCATAAGCACTCATATTCTTTGTTCCAAAATCTCTGCGGCTCAAAACGGAACTGTCCGCCCTCTTGTTCTCAATATGCCAGGTGTTGGTGTGTTCGGAATAATCCACTGTTATATTTTTCGGTTTCACCCAGAACGCTTTCTTTACGTCCTCACGGTTTTCTCTCGGTGTCTGAAAAAGCTCATACATGAACTGCTGATACAGTTCTTTCGGAATCCATGTCGCACCGATCTTCACATCAATATCGCCTGCCTTTAACGGCTCCGGCATCGCCTTTTCAAGAACCGTGACATTTTCAGCAAAACGGCTGTCACTTTCAGCATAAGCTGCTGCAATATCCAGCTTCTGACAAATATCGCCAGACAGGTATTCACTTGCCGACTGATACTCCTCGGTGTTCGGCACAAGAAAAATCTCACCCTTTAACTCCGCAATCAGCAGTTCCTGTGACATATCTGTCAGCTTGCTCATGTATTCAAGATCAACCTTTGCCGTTTCCGCCATAGAGATTGCAAGTGCTTCCAGTGCTGTATCTACGTGTTCAATCGGTTTTGATGGTCTTACCGTTCTCTTGGTAAAAATATCGGATTTTGCGATCAGCTTGTCCTTGTCAAATTCCTTTTCCAGGGTGAGCAACAGGTTATAGGAACAATCATCACGCAAAACCTGACGATTTTTACGACTGTGCAAAAGCCCATACTTCTTGTAAAAATCATCATACTGAACAGAGAGTTTTTGCTGAACCGCTTTAATCTCATTTTCAGGACGGTCATCTGCCTGTACTTTGAGAAGTTCACGAACCGTATCTCGCAAATCAATAAATGCAGTCATACGGTCGTAGTCTTTCGATTTTGTATCCATTACTTTGGAAACATCAAAATTTCCAAGCTTGCTTTCGCCGCCTTTGAGATAAATATCACCCTTATCATCTTTGAAAAAGCTGAACGGGCGAAGTTCAGTAGCAGTCATTGTGACCTGTTTATCACTGAATTTGAATACTTCATTCGTTTTTACAGCTGAAATCTGCGTATCCAGTTTCTGTACCGCTTCATGAATCTGCTGACGGAGATCTGCACCCTCTATGGGAATACACATCGTGTCATCATTTCTACCGTAAAGCTTGTTGCCCTCTACGATCGTACCAAGTACCATTTCAGGATTTTCCGCAAAGTAGCTGTTTACTCTGAGTCCATCCTCAGTTTTGCCAAGATGTACCCAATCAGGCAGTCCTTCCGGAGGTGCAGAGCGTTTTTGCAAGAAAATAATATCCGAAGTAACTTCTGTACCCGCATTCGCCTTAAAAGCACTGTTTGGAAGTCGGACAGCACCGATTAAATCGGCTTTCTGTGCCAGCTGCATACGGAAACTTTCATCTTTCTTGTCGAGTGTTCCTTTCGATGTGACAAAAGCAACAATACCGCCTTTTTTCACCTTATCCAGAGTCTGAGCGAAGAAGAAATCGTGCAGTTTGGTTGTGCCATACTGTTTATCCGGAAAATTCAGATCTCCAAATGGTACATTACCGACCGCAGCATCAAAAGAACCATTTTGAAAATGGGTGTTTTCAAAACCGGTTATCTGAATGTCAGCATCGGGATAAAGCTGTTTTGCAATTCGTCCGCTGATGGAGTCAATTTCAACGCCATAGATATTTGTATGTTCAGCCATTTCTGATGGCATTTTACCAAGAAAATTGCCGACACCGCAGGACGGTTCAAGGAGATTGCCGCCATTGAAGCCGAACTTATCCAATGCTTCGTAGATTCCATCAATAATTGCAGGAGATGTGAAAAAGCTGTCAAGAACAGACTTTCTTGCATCTTCATATTCTTTCGGTGTAAGTGCGTCAGATAGTTGGGCAAACTCTTTGCTCCATTGCTCATTCTCAGAATCAAAAGCCTGTGCAAGACCGCCCCAACCAACGTATTTTGACAGAATTTCCTGTTCTTCAGGAGTAGCCGTTCTGTCCTCACTTTCAATTTGCTTTAATGTCTGAATGGCAAGCAGATTGTTCTTGAATTTGGTTTTTGCACCGCCTTCACCGAGGTTATCATCGGTTATGGTGAAATTCTGCGTCTTTTCATCTGCTTTAATTTGCTGTTCCAATTTTTCATCGGGAGCAGCTATATTTTCCGGCTTAATATCCGATTTTTCTGTTTTAGATCCACGTCGATTCCTGCGGTCAATATCTTTCTGCGTGATATATTTATCATGTTGAATAAGGTCAGCAGTGAGTTTTGCAACTTCCGTCCAACTGAAATCAAATGTTTCCTTGCTGATTCCATTATCAACACTTCGGAGTGTAAAATGTATGCCTTTTGAGTCATGGTCAACGGAGAAGATATTGCCGTCAGCAGTATGACCGCCTGTGCCATACTCGTTTTTTAGAAAGTCAGCAAATTCCTGATTGCTTGGGTTATTTTCCTGAAAAAATTCTGCAATGCGAAATTTACCGCCCTCAAATCCGCTTCCACGCATGATTTCCTTGTGCAGTTCTTCAAAACGGTTGACATCTGCAACAGGTTCGCCATACTGTACAGGTGTAATGGCTTGTGCGGATGCGGACGAGTTTACAGGTTCTGATTCTCCGAACAGAGTCAGTTGCTCATATTCCTTTTTTCCGTTTCCAAAAGGTTTGAACTCCTTGTCATCCGCTATAAATCCAAGCCCTGCATCGGCAATGGCATTCTCAGAGAACAGCGGTGCATCATCAGAAATTTCAGTTTCAGCCGATTTTTCTTTAATAGTTGTATCCATCTGTTCCAAATTCTCAATACCTGCATGATGATTGGCAGATTCAACAACCTCAGACAAGAACGTTTCCAGTCCCTCTTGTGGCATGATGACATTGCCGGTATCTCGTGAGAGCATGATTCTTCCTCTGTCCTCATTGATGCTGTCAATATGCCACTCTTTTCCCTGAAATTCAATATCATCGCCAACTTTGAACGGCAAATCAGAAGCCTTTGTTGGAATAACTGATGCGATTTCATCATCAGAAAGCGATACCAAATCATTAAAATCAAGTACTGACAGAGCATTTTCATTCATTTCCGCAAGGGAGTTATACTGCTCATCACGAACGACATTGCCATCATACTCAAATATGAGCCTGTACTGTTCCAGATCTGCATACACCTGTATGGGGAGATTATGTTCTTCGTCTGTTGTATAAGCAAGCGAGATATTTGAAAGATCAGAAAACTCAGCTAATTCACCGAATTCTCGGTCATAGTAGTCGGCAATGTGTTGTTTTGCAATATCCAAATCAGACAGTTCTGTAGACTGTGCTTTGTCAGCAAGATAATCTTCTGTTGTTGCAATTGCAGGCGATTCCGGAAGGTCAATTTCTTCAACCGATACCAGTTCCTCACGCTGTGCAATTTGCAAGTCAAACTCCTGTTTGGCAGATAAAAGCAAATCGAGTTTCCTGCTATTATCAAGAAATTGGCTGGTATTGCTCTGGTCGAGATAACCAATCAGCAGATCGTTCATTGTACCAAGCTGTGTAATGTCATAATCCTTAGAAACATAGTTTTCAATGACATTTGCCATGTTGTTTCGTGCTGCAATTTCAATAGAGGAAGAAAGAGCCTGTATCTGCTGATTATCAAGCCCCATATTCTGCAAGTTTTCAAGAATTTGATTTTCACAGATTGTCTGACGAAGAATTGCCTGAAAATGCGGTGCGTCCTCTTTTTCAGTGGTAAACATAACCTTGCCGTCACGAATTAGTCCTGAAAATTCCGCACCACGCTCGTAAAGCTTCGGTTCCATCTTATGATACTTGTCAGGTGTCAAGGGCGAAATCATAAACTGTCGGTTTCGGATTTCTCTGTATGGTCTGTTACCGATGATTTCTTGTGAAGCCTGTCGGCTATTCTGAATCATTGGTTTTCTCATAACCTTTACAGCATCCTGAATAGCACTTATCTGAGAAATATCAGCCTGAGATACAGTCATTACCCCTTTGCCGCTGGGATAGATTCTTGCTGAAAACGAGATGTTCGCTTTGTTTGCCAATTCCGCCATTTTGAGAATGGTTTCTCTGTCCTCGCTGATATAGGATTTCTGGGGAATATATTTGTAGTCTGTATTGCCGATAACATTTTTATCCTGCGGAATATGTTCTTTGCCCGACTTCTGTAATCTGCAAAGGGATTCATCAAGACCTGTAACATTCTTGAAGTGGTCAATTTCAGAACTGTTTACTGCAATCATCGTGTTGCTGCCATCGCTGTATGCACAGTAATTCAGCCCTGATTTATCAAGTGCCTGCTGTATCTGCTGAAATGTATCTTCACGCATGACAGCAACGGTTTTATCTCTGTTATCCGTTGCTTCCTGCCAATAAGGATTGCCGTATCGCTTCATTTTGTTCATTCTCCCTTGTAATATGTCATTCCAATCTTTTGCTCCATTTGGTGTTACTCTTTTCATGGCAGGATACCGAGCAATCAGTTTTTCGGCAAATTCGTTTCCTGTCTTATCGTTATCGGTGCAGAGATAGATGTTTTCAGGTGATATTGCATATCGTTGCATCGTTTCCGTGACAACAGAAGGTTTTACGCCTGCCATGGAAACCAGCCTGTAATCCCTGCGTTCGGGGTATAGATCAGCAAATGAAACCGCATCGATGGCACTCTCAAAAAAATAGGTATTGGCAGGTTTGCCGCTGACTATTTCAAAGCCATAGCCGTCTGCTGCACCTTTATCAAAGGATTTGAAACGCACATTTGACGTACCGACCTTTTCCGCACCAACTAATAAGCCATTTTCATCGAAAATTTTGAATACTGCATTGCCTGTTTTTCCTTCCTGTGATAATCTTCCCTCAGCAGTCAACTTTTCAAGAGATGCGATAGATAATCCACGACCATTGTGCAGATAGTGCATGGTTCTGGATAGATCTGTGCTCTCGTGCAGTGTGATCTCACGATTTTTAGGCGGCTCTGCTTTTGAAATACTGTGGGAGTGAAACGGAATTGCTTTTTCATTGCTGAGTAACTCCACCGCAGAAATAAAATCAAGTCCCATAAATTCCTGTACAAACTGGATGTTGCTGCCGCCTTTGTTTTCGGAAAAGCGAAACCACTTTCCAACTTCGCCGGCTTTGTTATTTTTGATATGCAGGCTGTCGTGTTCTTGCAGAACGTACTCTCTGCCGACCTGTTTTAAGGAAAATCCCTGACTTCTCAGGAAATCAGGGAGATTGACAAGATTGGCACGTTCGATCTGTTCCGGCGTAACTCGCATCAGAGTTCCTGCCCTTTGCTTTTAGATTCCCCTTGTTTCGGACTTTCTGCCTTCACTTCCTGTGCAAGCTTTTTCATCTTCTTTCGGCTGAAATAAGCCGGTGCTTCTGATTTCCTTACGGTTACGGCAGATTTGTCGCCGTCCAATCTTGCAGAGTAGGGAATGCCATCCTTTTCAAGATTTTGCATGGTTTCCTGCGCATCTTTTTCCGACATTGGCTGAATTGCTCTGTCCTCTCTGGGAATCTGCCGGAACACTTCTGGATTTACAAGACGAACGTGTGTATCCTTCGCTTTTTCCTCCGCAGCGTGGAAAGCACCCTCATTTTTCTTGGAAACGGTAATGGTAACACCCTTATCGGTTTCCACCGCCGAAAAAGGAATCTTCTGCTTTTCCAACTCTGTCATTATGATTGCACCCACCTTCGCCGGTTCGTTAGTAATCACTCTGTCCTCCGGTGGAATTTGCCTGTAATAGTTGGGATTGATTTTTCGTATTCCCGAACGGGATCTCTGTGGTTCTTTCTTTTCCGGTGTAGGTTTTTCCATCTGTTTTTCCGGCTGTGATTTCATGACAGCTTTCGCAAACAGATTTACCAGTCCCGCATGGGAACTGAGGGACAGACTTCTTTTCGTATAGAGTTCCGGCACATTCTGAAGCGTATCTCTTACAAAGTCCTTGACTTCTTTTGCGATTCTGCCGTCACTGGTACCGTTCAACGCACAGGCAAGAACAAAGGCGATACGGTCATCAGAAAATTTCTCACGCACGTCACTTAGTGCCTGTTCAGAATTCAGAGTATATCGCTCGTAATCATAATTCTGGGAAAGTGCCTGTGAGATTTCCTTTGCACAATCCATATTAGCCTTTGCCGATTCTCGGAAGGATTGCAGTGTGGCATCATCACAAGTGCTAAAATCAATTTCTTCCAGAAATAACGGCACATCGGAACGTTCTTCCTTTTTGCCATTGTTGATGATTCCATCAATCATGTTCATATCATCTTCCATAGACATTTCAGCATTGCGAAGATATTCAGCAGAATCAAGCATCACGGTTTCAATCGGTTTGTCAAAATCAGACAAATCGCCATTTGACAAAAAGTCCGTATTTTCAATTTCAGCTTCTGTTTGTGCAATGGCTTTGTCAACAATATGATCGTTTGCATTTTCCATTTTAGGAGCATTTTCAAGCTTATGGATTTTCGCTTCCATAGCAGAGATACTTGATTTTACCGCTTCAATTTTTTGACCAAGCTTGAATTTTTCTGCCATGGAATCGCTTTTTTCATACTGTTCAAACAGTTTGGAAAGATTGCTCTTTTCTGTATCCATGCTGATACGCAGCAGACCTTTGCTGCTGTTCCGCAAATTTTCCATGGATTCCTTGAACAGTTCTCTGCGTTTCTGCGGATTTGGTATCATGAACGACTGAATGACGTTACTGAAACTTCTGAGTTTTTCGGCTTTCAGCCTGACAACAGCGATACGGTCATCCAGTTTGGAAATTTTGTTCTCTGCTTTTCTGATGCTGTTTTCAATCTTCGGAATACGGTTTTCATGAATTGCATTGATTTTTGTTTCATTTGCTCTGATGATCGCAGATACAGCACCGGGAAGTTTACCGTTGTCCATTAAGTCCTGCAGCATAGCATTCGTCGCTTCAAGTCTTGCAGCTTTTTCTTCGAGCATCGCAATTCTGTTTTCACTCTTGCTGATCTGATCCTGTGTTTCAGCTTTCTGTTCCTGAAGATGATCCAGCGTGTCCATATGGCTGCTGTAAGCCATATGAAAAATCGGCAGCAGCGTTTCACTCTTGTGTGCATCTGCTTCAATCTCCGGCTGTTTTGTAACTTCGTTCTCTTGTATCGGCATTTATGTCACCCCTCAAAGAAATATATTTACATGATTCATCTTGTTCGCTCCATTTCACGATTTTTCTGCTTTATATTTTCCTGATTCTCTGTTTCAGGTTCTTTGCCATCTACATACAAATCCTCTTCCAGTGCTTTCTTTATGCTGCAATTATCGCTGTGCCAATAGTTGATATAGGTTTGTGCAAGCATGATCTGAATGTCAATCGGCTTATTTTCCAATTGTGTGACTGTTACGCCCAAAACCGCAGCAATTTCAGGAAGCAGCAGCCGTGCATAGTACTTACTGTCCGGTTCAGACAAAAAGAGGAGCATTTCCTCTGTATACGGCTTCATCGCTCATTAACCATTCTGGCAAGTTCGTTCTTATCCGTACCGATCGCATATTCATACATGAGATTTAGTTTTTCATTTTCAGAAAGCTGCATCAAACTGCTGATCTCCATGCCTGTATTTTCCGCAATTTCGTGCATACCGAGAATGAGTGTTCCTTTTCGCCACAGCTTTTCGATTTTTTCATACTGCTTATGTGCCGAAAGTTCGTCACTTGCTTCATAGCTTTTCATGGCATTGCATATTTCAGCTTGTATTTCTTCCGGAAATGAACGCAGGCTGTCAGTGAGAACGCCGAGAACATCTGCCGCTTTTCTTAGAGTTTCTATGTTCATGACTACTCCTTTCTGGTCGCCCAGTTGTAATACGTCTTGTCGTTGAACACATTTTCTGCAACCTTTGGCACAACAATGGTTTTTCTGCCATTTTTGATATATGACGTTTCTTTACCGGAAAGCAGGAACTTCAACTGTCCCTCAGAAAGTTCCACGCCATACACTTTGGTAAGATTCATTCCGCATCGTGCGGAACAGTACCAGCCATACTTGCCCTTGATAACCGGCTTGCTGCACTTTGGACAATTCCCGATACTCGGCTGATTTTCACCAAAAGACACGGAATCATCAACAGAACCGTATTTACTTACAAGCTCCGTCACAAATCGATTGATTTCATTCATGAAGCTGTCCGCAGAAAGACTGCCGTGTTCCACTTCAAGCAGCTTATTTTCCCAGTCGGCAGTCAGTTGTGCGGATTTGACCTCATCGGGCATGACACGGATCAGATTTCTGCCCTTGTCAGTAGAAATGATTTTTTTGCCGTCACGCTGAATATATCCGTGCTTGACAAGATTTTCAATGGTATTGGCTCTTGTTGCAGGTGTGCCAAGTCCTTTTTTCTCCGCATTTTCGTCAAAATCTTCTGCACCTGCGCGTTCCATGGCAGAGAGAAGCGTATCTTCGGTAAATGATTTCGGCGGAGATGTAAAGTGTTCTAATTTTGATGCCTTTGCTATAAAGTTCATACCGTTTTCCAGATCGGGCAGACGCTTTTCATCGCTCTTTTCCGATTCTCCGATCTTACCGTCCAATGCTTTCCAGCCGGATTCCAGAACTGTTCTGCCGGTTACAGTAAATGCTGTGTTTTCACATTCGAGTGTCACTTTTACAGCATCATATCGATATGCAGATGCCGAAGCACACAAAAGCCTTAAAGCAACCAGTTTCAGAATATTCTGTTCTCCCACAGCCAGTGCCGATATATCACACTTCACACCGCTTTCGGTTGGAATGATCGCATGATGTCCTGTGACCTTACGATTGTTGATGACCGCTTTGAGATTCGGTTCTGCAACACTTCCAAGCCCAAAACGTTCGCTGATTGCCGGAATGAGAGCATAGGCGGTCTGTTCCATATCATCGGATAAGTACTGAGAATCGGTACGGGGATAGGTGACCAGTTTCTTCTCATAGAGGGACTGCATATAGTCGAGTGTCTGCTGTGCCGTGTAACCGAACTTTTTGTTTGCTTCACGCTGTAAGGAAGTCAGATCAAAAAGTTTCGGAGCAGATACACTTTTGACCTCTTTTTTCACATCTGTTACCGTTGCGGTTTTGCCGTTGCAGGAAGAAACCTGTCTATCAGCTGTATTTTCATCGTCAATCCTTGTACCGACTGCCTTGAAACCCATATCCAGATCTACCGTGAAATACTTTTGCTTGACGAAGTTTGCGATATCCGCATCACGTTTCACGATCATGGCAAGTGTCGGTGTCTGCACTCTGCCTGTATTCAGGTGGGCGTTGTATCGCACTGAAAATAGCCTCGAACCATTCATGCCGACCAGCCAGTCCGCCTTTGCACGGCAGAAGCCTGCCTGATAGAGATTGTCATACGCAGAACTGCGTTTCAGCTTATGGAAACCGTCCCTGATTGCCGATTCTTCCAATGAGGAGATCCAAAGTCTTTTCACCGGCTTTTGACACTTTACAAGATTGTATACATATCGGAAAATACATTCGCCCTCACGGTCGGCATCGGTGGCACAGATAATTTCCGTGATGTTTCTGTCATTCATAAGCTGCTTCAACACTTTGAACTGATCCTTGGAACTTTCAGAAATCTTAAATTTCCATTCTTCCGGAATCATGGGGAGCTGTGCAAAACTCCATTTTGCCGCCCAATTTTCAGAATACTCATCTGGAAACTGCAATCCGACCAGATGACCAAAACACCAGCTGACAACATAGCCATTGCCCTCTAAGCAGCCGTTTTTCTTGGTGTTTGCACCGAGAACCTTTGCAAGTTCTCGGCTGACTGAAGGCTTTTCACCGATTACCAGAATACTCATACGAAATCATCTCCCATATCATCGTTGTCACGAAGTGCTTTGTTGTATCCCTTTCCATAACCTTTGCGGTAAAAAATTGTTCCTGCAATTACGGCGGCTCCTGCCGCTGCAACTGCACCGATTATTTTGCAAATTCTGTTCATGTAAATTCATCCTTTCAATATTTGATTGGAGTACCGTAATTGATCTTTTTGATACTCTGAATATTGTCAAAACTCAAACCATACCAGTTGTATGAGCCGTAGTTTCCTGTGAAAGAAACGCAGTCCGGCAAATATCCGTCGGCATGGATAAACTCCACGATACACTTGCCGTCACCGCCGAACGGGTGATACCACCGGTCGCCCTTGCTGTCACAGATCTTTACAGTAAACTGTGTACCGTTTTCCAGCGTGATGAGAAACCGGTCACCGCAGTAGCCGAAGAAAGTTCCCATGGCACAGCAGTAATCGCCGTATTCATCACGCATGATGCCTGTGTTGGTAACAGGATCAGGGACAGCACCCTGAATTGCCGAATAGGACGGATCTCTTGTCAGACCGCTTGCCTTTTCATAGGCAAAACAGTCTGTCCAGCCGTCGATGTAGTCATATTCTTCGATCACTTCTACCGCTTCCGTTCTCTGCATCGCAGATGCAAGAATTTCTCCATTTTCATCAGAAAGCTCAAATGTATATTCTGAATTTTCACGAAGTCCTGTCACATAGCAAAGGGTATTGGATTTGAATTCAAAATAGATGTTGTCCACATAGTCATCATTCACACTTTGGATTGCGGTAACTGTGTATTCCGTATCCGCATCGCCGTTCCATTCCAGCTTAATGCAGGATACGGAAATTGTCGCTGCCGTCAGTGTAACAGCGTCTGTCTGTTCATTTTCTGCATAGGCTAACGTTGTTGATTCTGTCGATTTTGTACTTGTGGTAGTTGATCTTAGAGCGGAATCCACCGGCATTGCAGATGTAGTCTGTGTTGTTGCAGGAACGGCAATGTCCTGTTCCTGCACATTCTGATCCAGATCGTAGTGACCACTTCCCAGGACCACAAAGAAGCTTGTGCCGATAGAGATCAGTTTGCCGGCTAGCATTGTACTAATGGGCATTTCGTTCACCTCTGTTGATCTGAATCACTGCCATTGTGAAAACGCCGATGCTTCCGCCGATAATAAGACCTAATAGGAATTTAAGCATTTGTATTCTCCTTCGTTTTCTTTTTCATCATTTTCTGAAACGCTCGGTATTTGCGGGTATACGCATAAGAATCTCCGAATATATTCTGTGCTGCAGTGTACAGCTTTGGTTCATGTTTTCGGATGATCTCCAGTTCTTCTGTCACTCTGGGATTGTATGGACAGCCGACACAGCCCGTGCGTTTCAGTCCATATTCCGTATAGCACCGGGAATGCTGTATTCCATAGAACTCCTCATAGGCTTTCTTATCGCTGTCCGTGTACCAGAATACAGGGCGATAAGAATTGCAGCCTTTGGATTTGCTTTCGGAAAAACACGTCTTGTAGCTGGCAGAACGAATTCCGCCCTCTGCCTTTCGTACACCGATAATTTCAAGGTCTGCATCGTATTTCTGAATGAGAAGCTTTGCAGGCTTTTTCTTTGCATAATCACAACATTTGTTGGAGATCCTGAAATTCGGCGGATTTGCGATCATGAACTCTTTCAGCCAACTGTTTCTGCCGATAGAAAAGCGGCTCATTTTGACGATACCTTTTTCCGGGGAGTAATAGGCATTGCACCACCATTGCAGGGCAATCTTGCAGTTCGGATATTTCTTCAGCAATTCCGGCAGTGGCTTATCCTCCCACTGAAACCCGTGCATCTGTAACCGCATGATCTGTTCGCTGACATACTTGGAGAGAAACGGCTGACCATATTCCTTACAGCAAGCCGGTATCGGTTTACAGGCTTTGATCCGTTCAATTGTAATGCCATACTTCTTTTCCAGATCGTCGAGGTGTTCCTTGGTGGCACGGTATTCCAGTCCGGTATCAATCCAGAAGTAGTGTACTTTCTTTTGTTCATCGACATTCTGTATCACGTCAAGGACAATATCGCTGTCACTGCCTCCGCTGATACTGCAAAGTGGTGTATGGGAACGGGAAAGGACGCTGACCGCCTTTGCATAACCGTCAATAATGGCAAAATTCTTGGTATCCAGAGAAGCTTCAAACGCCTTAGACATTTTTCAATCCTCCCAAGATATGTGCAATCACGTCTACTGTCCAGCCGTTGCCGATACACTTGTACCGCTGTGTATTGCTGATTCCTGCGGTGTAGTTGTCAGGTAGCGTCTGAAGTCTTTCTGCTTCTACAGGTGTCAGCTTTCTAATGATGTAGTCACCGTCCGGCAGATCAATTTTGTAAAGTCCTGTCTTTGCACCCATACCGCCGCCGTTGGCAGTCATGGTGACGGATTTCCCACGAACTGAATAGATTCGCTGTCCCTGACCGCCTTTGCCGATCTGACCAATGCGAATCGGCACAGCAATTTTCTGACGGCTGTTTTCTGCACGGTATACCGGGAAAAGATCTGTTCCTGCCTTGTAGTAAGTGGCAGGAATGGTATGAGATTTGCCGTTTACCGTTGCCACGGGAACAGCCACCATGGTACGCTGTTTTCGTTCCATGGTGTTGTGAAATGCCGCTCCCTGATAGCTGGCTGTAACACAGTAGCTTTTTTCCTGCCAGGACACACCGCTTTCCAGTACGTCCTGCAACAAAATGCCTTTGTCCAAAGGCTGTGTAACATGGGGAATATTCGTCCAGTAACAACGCTTTCGGTGCTGTCCTGACACCAAAGAAGAATTGATGACGATTGGCTCAACACCAAGTGTTTTAGAAATCTCATCTTTGATATTCCGGTGAATGGAGTGGTTATTCTCATAGAGAAAATACCGGCACTCTGATTCCTGCAACGCTCGGACATATTCGTTGAAAAGTTTGAACCCTTCGCCGTTGCAGGAAGTTTCTCTGCCTTGTTTTGCAATTGACCAGTATGTACAAGGTGAACCGCCCAAAAGCAGATCATATCCCTTGAATTTTCTGAAATTACCGTCAAACACATTTCCGTGATGAACGATTTCAGGATGATTTCTGCTTGAAACCGTTATGGCATATTTGTCAATTTCAAAAGCATCATAGGCTTCTACAGAAATCCCTATGCGTTTGAGTGCCACCATGCCGCAGGAGATTCCGTCAAAAAGGCTCAGTACTCTCATATTTCCTCATCCTCATCGGTCACACTGCCGTAGTCATCATCGTAATCCTCCTCAAAATCTTCCACACCGGTATTTTTCTTCTTGCCGAATTTGCCCTTTTTCAACACAAGAATAACACCGCCGATCACAGCCAGTACACCGACTCCAACAAGAATGAGTGCATTGCTGTTCATAGACGAAGGCTGTTTGGTGGTGGCTTTTTCTTCTGCACTTTCTGCTTCGCCGGTGGTTTCTTCCGCACGGTTAGAAACCGCAGCTGTGACACCGCCGCCATTGGCTGCATCGGCATACTTCTTTGCCTGTTCCGCAGGGTCTTTTTCTTCTTCTCCCTCATTGCCTGCATAGAGCAGAGAATAGAGGTCGAAATCATCGACCTTGTTCAGGAAGAACACATTGTCCTCATCGCCCTCCGCAGAATAGTTGATGAGGATGTAGAACACATCGCCGTCTTTGGTGGTGACAGCAATAAACTGCATCTCCTCACTGTCGTAGATGATCTTTTCCTGTTTGATGAGCGTTGCATTGCCGTCTGTATCGTAGTGGTCGTCGGCATAGTAGTCATGCACGGTGCTGTCCGCTGCGTCACCGCTGTTTTCCATTTCCGTTTTGTTACGCTGGATCTCGTCCACCAGCTTCTGCATATCTTCTTCACCGAGTTCCATGTTCGATACCGAATTATCTGTAGCTGCGACAGCAGATGTTGTTGTATCTGCTTCTTCTGCAAATACAGGAATGGCATTTCCCACGCTTGCCAAAGTCAAAGCCATTGCAGAAAATACTGCCGCAACCGATTTTTTAGTGTTCCACATTTTTTCTATCCTCCATCACGATCTTTTGTTCATGCACCACGGAAGAAGCAGTCAGCTTTGCAATAATCTCCTCCGTGGTCATGCCGTTGTCATGCAAAAACTTTTTGAGTGCTTCCACTTCAAGCATTTCTCGCTTGGCTTTCAGTTCCTCAAGAAGCTGCTTGTCCTGATTGATCTTTTCTTCAAGCTTCGGAATTTTCTTATTGAGAGCATCCAAAGCGGTTTCTTTTCTTGTCATTTTTACGTTTGTCTCCTTAGTAAAGTACCAGTCTTGGGTCAATGTAGTCCCAGCCGTAACCGTCTGTGTCGATCTCAATATGAAAATTGACATTCGTATTGGTTGTCTGTGCAAACATTTCGCCCTCCCGGATCGTGTCACCCTCTGCATAGCCGTTCAGAAGCACTGCATTGGCGATCGTTACTTCTGTATCTCGCTTTGTCCCGCCGGAACCGTCATACCAATACTGCACATCATCTTTTCGCAGTGTGATCTTGTGATTGGCAGTATCAACATCCTTGATTTTGCAGTCAAACGGAGCGTAAAGCTTTGCACCGGTATTGCAGTAATATTTGATTCCCTGATACAGACCGTGATTGGTTTTGTTCCATTCCCACATATCGTAGCCAAACGCCTGTTTGACCGAATAATTCCGAATGGTATCACCGGAAAGCATATTGCGAAGTGTCTGATGATTTCCATAAAGCGTTTCTGAACCGTTTTCCTGACCTGCAAGAAGCTTGTAGTATTCCAGCCGTTCTTCCTTGTGGGATTGACTTTTCAGCTTATCTTCGATTACCTGATCAAAGGTTTTCTTTTGTTTGACGTTGTAGTAGAGGTTACATTCCGTTTTCCAGTAATACTTTTCATAATAGCCGTACATACAGGCATCGTTTATGGTATCATTCCAGATGTGCGTATCGGTGGGCGAAACCAAAAACCAAGCATCATTCCCATTCCAGCCCCAGAAAGAACGATCGTATCGGGTATCTCCCTTCATGAAGAAAAATGTCTGCGTATCATTGTCGATGTAGTAAAACGGGGCACTTGTACCGGAATAATAGCGGTGATCCATAATCATGAACCCTGTCAAAGCATAGTCATCGTTCGGATTCAGCACCCGGTAGTCCGCATTGATGCAGACGTAACCCTCGCTGTCAAAATACTGACTGAGTTCAGATGTATAGGCGATGGGTTTGAAACGATATTTGTATGGTCTGCCGCTGTAGACAAAGGCATCTTTTTCCGCTCTGTAATACGTACCGGTTCCCGCACTTCCGCCGCCCCAGTAGTTGTAATCGGAAAGTTCCTCCCAACGGGAACGGTTATCGTACCAATAAACAAACGCATATTCTGCATTGAATATTTCTGTCAGTAGATTCTCTGTGTCACCGCCATAGCTCCAATACTTGATGTCGCCGTTGCTGTCTGTATCAAAGTCATAGTAATAGGCACACAGGAACGACCACAGCTTGTACACGTCAAAATCATAGACCGGATCCCAGTTATAAACGGAAGAACGTCCCCAATACCAATTGTCGGGATCGTCTTTGAGGTTACGCTTGTTTGCTCCGAAAGCGGCAAGACCGTTTTTCCAGTCTGTATCACTGCTGACTTTCAGAATCTTCTCATTCATGTCATAGGCAAGTTTTGTATAATACTTTTCCGCTTCCGACAAGTCGTAGTCCTGAGCCGCATATGTGCCAAGGACAAAACCCGAACCGCTTAAAATGCCGGAAAAGATCATGAGAATGAATGCCAGCACCAGAGCGATAATGAGAATCGGGACAAGGCAGGCAAGCAGAACGGCTCTTGCTTCCTTGTTGTAGATGTTCTTAAGAAATTGAAAAGCCTGTCTGAGTGCATTTTTAAGCCTGTCCCCAAAGGAATTCTTGGGTTGCTTTTTCGGCTTTTTTCTGCGTTTCACCTGTTCGCCCTTGCTTTTCAGCTTGTCCTCACGCTTTTGCAATCTCCGATGCTGATCTGATTTCTTCTGTTCCAGTTTCGCTTTCTTTTTCTGATTTTGTTCTTTCCGGTGATACGGCTTCATTTTTTCTATCGCTTGATCTACACCGTGGCGTTTCACAGATTCCACCGCAGAGAGAAAATCATTGTTTTCATCGGCATGAACTGCTTTCTGCCAGCCGCTTGCCGCAAGTCGTTTGCCTGTGTAATTAGCCGGCTTTAAGACCAGCGGTGCAGGTCTGGACAGATCAGCGATCCGCCATTGCTTTCGGAGTGTCTTTTTCTGAAACTTCTTTTCTCTTTTCAGCTTCCGGGATACCGTTTTGATTCTTTTAGCATCGGTTTTGTATTGTTTTTTTCGCCTTTGAAATCGATGTGCGGCAACAGCTACAGTAAACGAATCCGATACTTGTATCTTCTTGAAATGCTTGAATGACTTTTTGCGTTCCCTGAATTTCCGTTTTTCCGCTTTCAGTTCCTTACGGTTTTTCGCAAGCTTTGGACGATACTGTTCGCCCTTGAAAAGCTTGTACTCTGCCTTTTGCAGGCGGTAACGTGTCTTTTCCAGTCTGAACTGCTTTTTCTGCTTGAAATGACTGCGTGCTCCATGAACCGCATCTTTTGCGATGACAAGGGTTGCAATCGTGCCACGGTGGTAGTCATCTACCGCTTCCTGACGGTACTTTTGCTTTAGTTTGTATCGTACATTTCGTTCTGCTGCTTTGGTGGTCTTGAGCGTAACGGTTTCTGCCCCAAGAGCCGTACTTTCTGAGGTATGCCATGCCGTATGAGCAGTTCGATTGACCAACTGTGCCGAGCGTTTCAGGACTTTTCCACGGAATGTTTTTGGCTTTAAACTATCAAGAGATTTTGTGATGGACGGTTTATCGCCTGTAAACCTCGTTTTGAGATTCACTGTCCTGTGAATCAGACCATGTCCGGTATATCGGCTGCTTTTTTCTCCACGTCGGATACGGGCAGTTGTTTTGAATTTGCCGTTTTTACGCTGCTTGCGAACAAACTGAATCTGAAACTGTTTTTGTGATCTGCTGTACTTTCTGAGTTTCTTTTCCGCTTTTGCAAGCTGATGATGTGTCCTTTTTAGATTCGCCATAGCGTTTCGCTCCTGACTATTTCAGCTGCTGTTCCAACGGTTTTGTGGTAAGCAGACTGTACATCACGGTATCGGTCGGGAAATTATCCGTAAACGGCAGAATGATCTTATCGTAGCGGATCAGACCTTCACCGGGTCCGCTGTTGGTGACAAACTCCATTTGCTGTGGACTGATGTGCAGCTTTTCGGCAAGAATATCACGGTCGCCGGCAGCCTGATTCAGCATATATACAAAGTCCGAGTTGTCGAAGATGTTTTCCACTTCGGCACTGGACAGCAAGTCCTTGACATTTTGCGTAATGCCGGTCGGAACACCGCCCCATTTACGAAATCGCTTCCAGATCTCAGCGGAATATTTCGCCGTCTGTTCTTCTTTTAACAGAAGATGAAATTCATCGATGTAATAGCGTGTGACCTTGCGTTCCGCACGGTTCAGTGTCACTCTGTTCCACACGTTATCCTGAACGATCAGCATTCCGACCTTTTTCAGCTGATTGCCCAGTTCCTTGATGTCAAAGCAGATGATACGGTTGTTGAGGTCGATATTGGTTCTGTGATTGAACAGATTCTGCGAGCCATCGACATACATCTCAAGAGAATTTGCCACACGAAGTGCAATTTCTCCCTCTCTCACAAGTGCCTGATGCAGATCGGAGAGGATCGGCATCTTTTCTCTGGACGGTTGGTTTCTGAAAAAATCCATGTAGATGGCACGAACACATCGGTCAATGACAGAACGTTCCTCCGCAGTCAGTCCGTACTTGCCGCCGACAATGATCTCACAAAGGGAAATGATAAAATCCGACTTTGTGGAGATCGGGTTCTCATCCATGTTGTTTTCAAAGTTAATGTCCATGGGATTGATGTACTGTTCTGAGCTGCTTGCAATTCGGATCAGCTGTCCGTGCAGATGCTGAACCAGCGGGAAATATTCTCCCTCCGGATCGCAGATGATAATGTCATCTGTTGTTTTCAGAAAACTGTCGAGTATCTCTCTTTTTACACTGAACGACTTACCGGAACCCGGTGTACCTAAGATCAGACCATTTGGATTTTTCAGTCTGCTTCTGTTTGCCATGATCATATTGCCGGAAACGGTATTCAGACCGTAGTATGTACCGCCGACCTGAAAGAGTTCCTGTGTGGTGAACGGAACAAATATTGCAATTCCCGATGTGTGCATCTCACGGGAAACCTGTATCTTATTGATACCCAGCGGCAGTGATGAGGAAAGGTAATCCTCCTGCAAGTAGTCACAAGGCATCAGGGTACAGTTATTCTTCTGACAGATACGCTTTAACAATTCCAGCTGCAAGCCTAAGTCTTTCTTATTTCTTGCATAGTTTCGTATCGTAATGGAGATATGAAACAAGCGTTCATTTTTACTGTTCAGATCGTCCAGCAGCTTTTCCAGATCGGTAATGTACATCTTGATGGCAGGGGGAAGAATATCCGGGTCATAGCCTGCCTTGGAAGCTTTCTTCTGTTCATCGATCTTCATGGATTCCACAGCGGTCAGCTTGGTCTTGACGAATTTCAGTGCCGTGATCTGGTCAAGGGGTGCAACGTGCAGATTGACACAGAAAAGGTGCTGCAGTTCGAGAAAATCGGAAAGTATGGTATCCGGCAGCTCACCCGCCAGAATGTGCATTCCGTTGATCGCACCGAACGAAGCACCGATCTCAAAGTTTGCCTTATTGAATTTCATGCCGGAGGGAGCGATAAAGTCCTTGGTGTTCCAGCCTGCTTTCAGCATCTCATGCCAGTCAAAAACAAAAGGTTCACTCTGAAACGGGTTCAGGCTATAATAGAGTGTTTCCAGTCTTTCTTTTCCGCTGAGTGCCTTTGCTTCCACATTGAAGCCCTTGAACATCTTGATGATTTCTGTCTGGATATTCAGAAGTTTTGGCTTTGCCTGTTTATAAGAATTAGCCTCAATGGTGAAAGTCAAAAACTTTCTGCATGACTGTCCATTTTTGCCCGACAACAGTTTTGAAGTTAGCATTTCGGAGTATTCTGCACGAATCTCGTTGAAATCGTCCTCTTGTGCAGGAATCTGAATTTGCTTGACCAGTCCGTCCTGACTTCTGTTTTGATTTTCAAAGGTGAGCTGAAATGTGACAGTATTGTCAAAGTAATTGATCAGATCGCAGTACTTTGAGAAAATGCCGTTTTGTTCCTCAAATTCAGCAAGCTGATAATTGGTATCAAAGAACTGAATGGTCTTTGAAAATCTATGGTCATCGATCTGGCATACGCCGTCCCTGAACATCTGCGTATAGCCGATCGTATTCTGTGTGGACGAAATATCGTCCTTATATTTCTTGATCTCATGCATTCGTGCGAGAATCACTGCCTTATCATTTTTATCGATCTGTTCTATTGGTTTCTTTGCGGCAGCTTTCGCTTCTGATCGGAGATCTGTTTTCTTCTTATTTTTCAAGCCTACTTGCTCCTTTCTATCTTGTCCAAAAGCTTTTTCAGCTTGGTATATTCCAACTGTCGCTCGATACATTCGTATAGATTGACTGTTCTGTAAGTTCGCTTTCTCGGTCTTTTGAAATAGCGGAACATATTTTTGATGGTCTGCTCGAAAAAGATCCCGTTTTTCTTATACAATCCGCAGATGAGGGCAGGTGCGGCTACCGCACCCATGGCAAAGATTGCTCCTGAAACGCCAAGGGTACTGCGTGTCAGAAAGAAAAGCGGAATCCCCAGTACACCGCCGATTCCAAACGAAACCACCTGTCTTTTGGTCAGCCCGAACATGAACTTCTGTTTGATGTCATTCAAGTCTTTTGGTATTTGTACATAATGTGCCATTCATAACCTCCTGAAGATCAATGTGCATTGAAAATAGATTTTGAAACAGCACCTGTACGGAGTACCGTAAAGATCAGTGCAACCGTATATCCCAGAAGCATTGCCATTTGCAGAATAATGCCGTCTGTACTGCTGTTCAGCGATGCAATGGCATTGGAGAACAGCGTCTTGAAGATACCAAGTGCAATGATGATAAAGAATCCCTGAAAGGATAATGCCAGAAGCTGTTTGATCCAGTTCTTTCCGATTCCCGACCATTCACCGCTATCCAGCATGGCTGCCATGGGAATCGGTGCAACGCCTAAGTACATAAAGACCTCAATGATACGGGAAGCAAGCACAATTACAATGGCAACCATCATAATCATTACACCCAAGTGAACAATCAGCGAGATAAACCAGACGGTTATCAGTTCACCAAGTCCCAGACTGTTCAGAGCCGATTTTTTGAGCACCAAGTCAGTTGACAGGAAATCTCCTGTACCGAACAGCGTTGTAATGCCGTTAGCACAAGCGTCTGTTCCGAACGAAAACAGGGCAGATGCGATGTAAAATACGTTCGATACCAAAATGACACCGCATAAGGCTTTGATAATCCATTTGATAAAGATGGAATCATCAAAATCCTTGAAATTGTTCCCTCGGATAACGGTCTGTATCAGGTCGTTCAGCAATATGATGACCAGAATAAAACCGCCGATGGGAACGACCACATTGTTGCAGAGTGTTTCGATGGTCGACCAGACCGTTGTTCCGCCGCTGGCAGAACCGGAAAAGCTTGCAGGATGACCGGTCAGAAAAGTGGAGATCAAACCGCCGTCCTCCGTCGTTTTATGGAACGTTTCGGTCAGCAGATCGGAAATGCTGTCAAACTGCGACTTGATGCCGTCCTTGAACAGATTCTCACACCATTCCTGCAAGCTGTCGATCGCATCACTTATGACGCCCATTCTCTCACCGTCCTTTCCTTATGCCGGCTGCCCACATACCACCCGCCACGCAGCCGTTAAAAAATTCGGTCAGATTAAACGGCACCTGTCATCATGCCTTCAAGAACCGGAACGAGGACGATTGCAAGGAGAATCAGTCCAAGACCAGCCATGAGCTGTTTCATGCCCTGGGATTTTGCTTATGTGTGATAAAGAAGTAATAGAAGTATAAAAAATTTTGCCTTTCCTATCCGATACTTGCCTTTGATATCGGATAGGGCGGGCGGTCATTCGGGCAAGTCCACTTTGCCGACGAAAGAATAGTAAATCTCAATATCCTGTCTGCGTGTGCCGTTTTCAT
>ERZ772872.243-NODE-243-length-56058-cov-10.888452_pt1 | contig 56058 bp, 41 predicted proteins | sample MGYA00512132_ERZ772872 | MGnify/ENA primary metagenome ERZ772872 (study PRJEB29015, sample SAMEA2737724) | human gut metagenome | biome: human gut; feature: human-associated habitat; material: faeces | place: China | collected 2012 ...
ATAAACGCTGAAGGCATCTAAGCGTGAAGCCCCCCTCAAGATGAGATATCCCATAACGTCAAGTTAGTAAGACCCCTTGAAGACGACGAGGTAGATAGGGCAGAGGTGGAAGTGTGGTAACACATGGAGCTGACTGTTACTAATAGGTCGAGGGCATAACCAAAGCAGTGATAGGTAAATGGATGATGGTGTTGGTTTTAACTGTATGTAGTTTTGAAAGTATATAAAATATGGATAGGAATGAGGAGCAGTGCGAAAGCACTGTTTTTTTGTTGCACAAACCTGACAAACGGCATCAGTGCCTGCACGAGATGCAATTTGCCGGGGAGTAAGAACAGCAGTTTTATATCAGTGATCGAATTTAATATAGTTCCGAATCATATAAAAATACCATTTGTCTGATACAGATTTAACAAGTGAAACAAGCCTTTTATTTGCTATAATATAATGAGCTACAAATATTTTTAGTAAAGGGGAAAAAAGATGAAAAAGGTGAGAAAGTACAGGAAACTGCTGAGCAGTCTGCTGATCTTCACATTGATCCTTTCAATGGGAAGTGGAGTTTTTGCAGCAAAGTCAGCAGGAGCTTTCGCAAAAGAAGCAGATCAGTACAAAATTTACCCAATTCCGCAATCTGTGACATATGGAAATAGTAGCTTTATCATGTCAGAGGATGTGAATGTTGTTGCAGAAGAAGGGATTGACAAGTACACTGTCAACTTCCTGAAGGAAGTACTTGAGAAGAATGACCGGACTATGAATCTATCAGAAGATATAGTTTCCGGTAAGACAAATATTCTTCTCGGAGTAAAAGAATCAGGCGGGGTAGCAGATACGTATGTTGCGGATCATATCACAAGAGGGACAGCAGATTTATTTGAAAAAAATGATCCGTATCTTTTAAGTGCAGATACAGACAGTGACGGAAATGAAGTCATTGCAATCGTAGGAAAAGATACAGACTGCACTTTTTATGGAATTGCAACATTACAGATGATGCTTTCTTCTTTTAATAATAAGGAAGGAAAAATTCTGGATGTTCAGATTGAGGACTATGCTGGTGTCGCATTCCGTGGATTTATCGAAGGATTTTATGGCGGATGGGATTATGCATCCCGTGCGAGTCTGATGCGTTTTGCAAGAGATGTGAAGATGAACAATTATGTTTACGCATCAAAGACAGATGTATATCATACATCAAAATGGAATGAACTGTATCCACAGTCTGACATTGATCAGATCAAGGAACTGGTAGAAGTAGGAAAGGAGACGAAGTGTTATTATGCATGGTCTGTACATCTTTCCGGATTCTTTAATGGATTAGATACATCGAATGAAGAGGCGTACAATACCCGTTATAATCAGCTTACAGCAAAATTCCAGCAGTTGTATGATGCGGGAGTCCGTAAGTTTGATATTCTGAATGATGATTTTGGAAAGGGTTCTCATGCGGATGTAGTTGCACTTCTGAACAAACTTACAAAAGAGTTTATTGAGCCAAAAGGATGTAAACCACTGACGTACTGTCCACAGGGGTATAATGAGGTGTGGTCAAAATGGTCATCCAATGCATCAGAGTTGGAGACATTAAAGGGGCTGGATCCTTCTATCAGTATTTACTGGACAGGAGCAGATGTAAACTCGCCGATTACGCAGAGTACGATTGACTACGTGAAAGAAAAGTCAGGGCATGAAGCATGTTTCTGGATCAATTATCCGGTCAACGAACATGCCAAGTCAGGAATCTATCTTGGCGATATTACTTATTATGCAAGAGATGGTGTAACGGGAATGGCAGGTGCGGTATCCAATCCATCCCGATTCGCTGAGAGTAATAAAGTCGGCTTATTCCAGTTGGCAGCGTTATTCTGGAATAACAAAAACTATTCTGAAAATGCTCAGACTGTTTGGGAAGATGCTTTCCGTTATCTTGAGCCGGAAGTAGAGGATTCCTATTTTAAAATTGCAAGCAATGTATCCAACTGCCCGCATTCCAGCCGTATTGGCAATGGATTCCCGGAGTCAGAATATCTGAAGGATACACTGGCAAGTGTTCTGAATAAGATCAACAGCGGTGCTGCACTGAAAAATGATTCTGAAGTTGAAAGTCTTATTTCAGAAATGGATAAGATTGTTGCAGCAGTAGCAGATTTTAAAGAAAACTGTACAAATACAAAGCTGGTTCAGGAACTGAATCCATGGCTCAGTTCTCTGAATGATGTTGCTACAGGAATTAAGGCGATTCTGAAGTCCGCACAGGCACTTCAGGAAAATGATGCAGAAGAGGCATGGACGAATTTCGGTACAGCAGCAAAAGCATTGAATATGTGGAACACTTATAATACAGGTGACGGAACAACAAAGGCAGAGGCGGGAAGCAAGCGTCTTCAGCCATTTTTATCAGAAGTTACGGCTTATGTAAAAAATAATCTGACCCCGTTAATGGATTCATCCAATACAGACTTTACACCAAAGTTCTATGCAGTACTTGGTGGAACAAAGAGAACAGATGATGCCCAGTCAGCGAAGATTTTTGATGGGGATGAGACTACGGCAGGATTATGGAATACCGTTCAGAAGACAAATGATTATTATGGTGTAGATATGGGACGTGTACTGAATGTGACGGATATTTCTATCCTTCAGGGATCCAATGATACAGACCATGATTATTTCCATAAAGCCATTTTGGAATATTCCGAGAACGGAGAAGACTGGACGCAGATTGGTGAACAGTATAATGATACTTTAAAAATTGAGCGGAGTGATCTGGATATTACTGCAAGATATGTCAGACTTCGTCTTGCAGCGACAGGAACATCTTCCAAGGCGGACTACTGGACACATGTCAGAGAGTTTACAGTCAATAAAAAAGAAGTACAGGGAGAGCGGATTTATACAAATGTGGATTCCCTGAAGCAGACAGCACTGACTGTGCAGGGAAAAGAGTACAGTGTAAGAAATCTTACAGATCTTACCCTGAATGCAGGAGAGTATGTTGGAATTAAAATGACAGCTCTGACCTCTGCCTCTGCGATTACTGCAGAAGGAACCGGGCTGGATCAGTTAGCTGTCCAGTATTCCACAAATGGGGTACAGTGGAGCGGACAGGCTGATTTTACAGCACCTGCAGTTCTCAGATACATAAGAATTGTGAACAATACAGACAGTGCAGTGACCTGTGATCTTGAAAAACTGGGAGTGACAGCAGAAAATCTGAAGATGAATCCGAGTGTTCTGGAGCATAGTTTTACGAATGCACTGAAAGAGGGAAAATGGGATAATCTTTTTGACGGAGATCGTTCCACTTATGCATGGACGAATGAAGCACAACAGAACGGAGATTATCTTATCATTGATCTCGGTGCGACAGTTGCTTTGTATGATGTCAATGTGGTGACAGGAGATGGAAATCCGAGATTTTATAATGCAGTACTTGAATATTCAAAAGATAAGACGAACTGGACGCAGATCGGTTCAGTAGCGAACGATAATTCAGAATTTGTTGTACCGTATCGTTTCCTTAAGGGAAATGCACAGGGAGCAGATGCAAAATATATCCGGATCCGTCTGACCGGCAACAGCGGATATTATCTGAAGATCCATGAAGTAGAGATCAATAAAGAAGTCAGCCAGGATGCGGGAGAGGCAAGTGAAGTAGTCAGCAGTATCAGCGGAAATGCAGAAAAATGCGTGGACGGAGATATTTCCAGTGTATTTACAGCATCAGCGGCAACTGTGGATGGTGATTATCTGGAATACAGACTGACAGAGAATACAAAGCTTCGTTCTTTCTCAATCCTTCAGGATGCGGCAAATATATCTGATGCAACAGTGAAAGTACTGACAAAAGATGGTTATGAGAAAGTAGGAACATTTGATAAGAGTGCTAAGAAATTCGATGTTTCAGAAGATGAGAATATCTTTGCAATCCGTCTGGAGTGGACAGCAGGCAGGCAGCCATCTATCTATGAGATCTTTACAGACAAAGCAGGAAAGGATACCGATGACATCGGTGAATATGTACCGCATATCATTTTAGATGGAGACGAAGAAGAGACGGAGTCCAATATTGCACTGAATAAGACAGTGACCGTTTCAGGTACAGAAACTGCAAGTGTAGTACCATCAGCCTGTGTAGACGGAAATGAGAGTACCAAATGGGACAGTAATGTGCTGAAAGGATCTAATGCTCCTGCAGGGGCAACTGCATGGGTTTATGTAGATCTGGGTGAGACAAAGACCAGCATCATCAACAGCATGACCATGAAATATTTTAATAAAGTTTATCCGACAGCTTCTCAGATCCAGGTTTCTAACGATCATGAAAACTGGATCACAGTAAAATCTCTGTCAAAGAATGCAGGACTTACAAACCAGACAGATACTTATGAGACAGAGACACCATTGTCTGTCAGATATGTCAGACTTCTCTTTACTGAAATCAACAGCCAGGCAGCAGGAAATGCGATCGGTCTGAAAGAGTTTGAGATTTATGGTATTCAGAGCGAAGCAAAGTATCAGGTTGAGGCAGCAGAAGCTGTAGAGGGAATTACGGTAGACAAAGGAACAGAAGCAGCAGATCTGAATCTTCCGAAACTTGTCAGTGTACAGTTGAAGCGTAACGGCTCTGAAACTGCAAAGACAGTGCAGATGCCGGTTGTATGGAATACAGAGAATTATAATGCAGCGGCAGATGGTGTCTATACACTGGAAGGAATCATTTCATTAAATGGAACAGTTCAGAACACTGCGGATGTAAAGGTACAGGTTGCCGTGACAGTAGGAAGCGGACAGGCAGCACCGGATAAGACAGAGCTTGCGGCAGCAATCGCGGCAGCAGAAGAAATTGACCGGACACTTTATACAAAGACTACGGCAGCAGAATTTGTAGCAGCTTATGAGAGTGCAGTAGCCGTCAATGAGTCAGAAGATGCAGATCAGGCTGCGATTGATGAGGCAAAAGAGGCTCTGCTCGCAAAGAAAGATGCATTATTATTAAAGATTACGACAGAAAAAGAAAATCTTTCCCTTAATAAGCCGGTAACGGTTTCGGGAACGACTAACGGAAGAAAAGAGAACTGTGTAGACGGGGATGACAGTACGAAGTGGGACAGCAATCTGATCAAAGGAAGTAACGCTACCGATACGAAAGCATGGGTAGTGATCGACCTGGGAGAGGATTCAGCAAACCTGATCGATAAGATCACTGCAAAATACTTTAATAAAGTTTATCCAACGCAGTATGAGATCCAGGTATCAGATGATAATGAAAACTGGACAACCGTAAAAGCTCTTTCTAAAGAAGCAGGACTGACCGGACAGACGGATGTGGTTGAATTTGAGCAGCCGGTAGCCGGCAGATATGTAAGATTTTATTTTACAGAACTGAACAGTGAAGCTTATGGTGACGGCATCGGAATCAATGAGATCACAGTAGAAGGAAGAAAGATCAATGAGACAGCAGCAGTGACAGGAGTTCCGGCACTGAATCAGATTGAAGTAGCGAAAGGAACGACAGCAGAGGAGATCCGTGATCAGCTTCCGGCAACGGTCACTGTAAAAGTAACAGTAGACGGAGTAACCGAACCAGTTGATGTAGTCCTTCCGGTTCAGTGGGATCTTTCAGCATATTCCGGTGAAAAGGATGCAACCTATACACTTCAGGGAACACTTGTAACGCAGGGAACGATTGCAGAGGCAGCAGAACTTCCGGCGGAAGTGACTGTAAAAGTTGGAACAGGCGAAGAAGTGGTAGTCAATAAAGAAACACTCAGAACAGTACTGGAAGCACTGGAAGAAAAAGATCTGTCAGGATATACAGAAGAGTCCGTTGCGGCATTGCAGGCAGCGTTACAGACAGCAGAGGCAGTGCTGGCAGATGAGAGTGCAGATCAGGCAGCAGTAGATCAGGCACTTGCAGCATTGCAGGCGGCAAAAGAGGGATTGAAAGTAAAAGACAATTCAGGCAAAGACGATTCGGGCAAAGACGATCCTGGTAAAAATGATCCGGGCAAGAACGATCCGGATAAAAATGATCCAGGCAAGAATGATCCGGGAAAAACTGATCCGGGATCAGATCAGCCGGCGGCAGATGTTCCATCCAATGGAACAAGCGGAAATGATGCTCAGACTTCCGGTAAGGGAGATGCGGGACAGAAAAATCCAGCAGTGAAGACCGGTGACAGCACTTCAGGTGTGCATATGGAATGGATGCTTCTGAGTCTTGCAATGGGTTGTGCAGGAATTTATCTGAAGAAAAAAGAAAAAATCAGATAAATCGGCAGAAAATTTAAGAAATGCACAGAAAAGGCAGTGGCGGGAAAAATCCCGCTGCTGTTTTTTTGACGGCTTGGGGGTGCTGCCGGGGAACTTTAAGCTTATGTGGTTCAATAAAGTCAATGGAAATAACTATTGTAAGAAAAAAATAGAGTGCGATCCATTTTTTACTTGACAAATACAGAGAATAAGAGCTAATATATCCATGGAGAAAATTTATTTTTAGGAGGGATTATTTATGAAAATGCTGAAAAAAGCAGCAAGTATTGTACTTGCATCAGCAATGGTTGTTTCACTGGCAGCCTGCGGAAGTAGTAATGACAAAGGTTCATCAGCAGATACTGATACATTTAAGATTGGTGGAATCGGACCTACAACAGGAGATAATGCAATTTACGGAACAGCGGTAAAGAACGGAATCCAGCTTGCAGTAGACGAGATTAATGCAGCAGGAGGAATTAATGGAAAGCAGATTGAGTATAAGTTTGAGGATGACCAGTCCGATGCTGAAAAATCTGTCAATGCTTACAATACTCTGAAAGACTGGGGTATGCAGATGCTGATCGGTACGACAACATCTACACCTTGTACAGCAGTAGTTGAAGAGTCACATAACGATAATCTGTTCCAGTTGACACCGTCTGCTACAGCAGTAGAGAGTATCCAGTATGATAATGCATTCCGTATGTGCTTCTCAGACCCGAACCAGGGTAGTGCATCAGCCGACTATATTGCTGATAATAACCTGGCTAAAAAGGTAGCAGTTATCTACAACAGTTCCGATACTTATTCTTCAGGAATCTATCAGAACTTTGTTACAGAGGCAGAGAAAAAAGGCCTTGAAGTAGTAGCAGCAAAGGCATTTACAGCAGATAATAAGACTGATTTCTCAGTACAGATTCAGAAGGCAAAAGATGCCGGAGCAGAGCTGGTATTCCTTCCGATCTATTATCAGGAGGCATCCCTGATCCTTGCACAGGCAAATAAAGCAGGTTTTTCACCGAAGTGGTTCGGATGTGACGGAATGGACGGTATTCTGGATCTTGAAGGATTTGATGCTTCACTGGCAGAGAACCTGATGTTCCTGACACCATTTACAGCCAATGCTACAGATGATGCAACTCAGAAGTTCGTGGCTGATTTCAAGGACGCATTTGGTGATACACCAATCCAGTTTGCAGCAGATGCTTATGACTGTGTTTATGCAATCAAGGCAGCAGCAGAGAAAGAGAATATTACACCGGATATGAGTGCTTCTGATATTTGTGATGCACTGAAAAAAGGCATGACAGAGATCACTTATGATGGTCTTACAGGAAAGAGTATCACCTGGAGCGAGGACGGAGAGCCTACAAAAGATCCAACCGTTGTTGTAGTACAGAACGGAGAGTATCAGGTACTCGAGGCAAAATAAAAGATCAGTAAGAGAAGGTTGTCGGCAGGAAAAAGCCGTAGACAGATCATAGAAAAATGAACGAAAAAGAGAAGGTGGGAGAACGATTGATTGTTCTCCTGCCTCCTCTTTTTATACCCAGATATGCAAGAAGACCTGCCAACTGGCAGGTCTTCTGTATGGAGAGGCTCAAAGGATAACTTAACTTCTGATATTCATTCTGATCTTACAGATATCCTCTCTTCTCAAGAGTATTCAGGATGTTACGTCCTTCTTCTGTACCTTCGATGATTCGTCTTGCTCTTACGCTGTCTCCGATATTGACGATCTCGATATTCTGATCATCTTCAAAGGCATTTTTTACCTGCTGGAGAACCGGATTCTCGGCTTTCATACCCAGGCAGACAAATCCATAATCAAATGGAAGTTCTTTCAGTTCTCCGTCGGCTTCTACAAGGAAGTTGTCCGGACGGACTTCTTTCAGTGCTGTATTCGGCATCTGATGTACGCCGTATTTCTTCATTAATGTACCCATATCAACTTTGGATACCGGATCAATTCCATTTCCGATGATCGGCATCATCTCTACGATGCTGACATCTGCTCCGCGTGGAGCGAAAAATTCAACAACATCAAGACCGACAGCTCCACCACCGATAACAACCACTTTCTTTCCTGTCAGGTCAGTCGGATAGTCGTTGACATGATTGATCATGGTCAGGATAGAAGCAACTTTTCCGCCTTCTTTGTCAATGTTCTCATGCAGTCCCGGGATTGGTGGGAGCAGCGGTGAAGAACCGGTTGCGTTGACAATGATATTTGGCTTCAGGTTCTTGATAAAGTCAACATTTGCATCTGTATTTGTAAATGCAAAGAGATTTTTCAGGTTATTTGTGCGGTGGATCATATAATTCGGGAAGTCAGCAAGACGTTTCTTGTCCGGAATCTTTGAGATCTCTGCTGCAAGACCGCCAAGGTATGGTTTCTTCTCGAGAAGGAAGGTTGTACATCCGACTTCAGCGGCTGTGCAGGCAGCTTCCATTCCGGCAGTTCCACCACCGATAACAACTACGTTACAAGGTTTATTAACTTTTAATTTCTTATATCCTTCTCCGTCCGGTACATTCGGATTTACAGTACAGCGGATCGGACGGTTGATTCCGATACGGTTTCCGGCACATCCGATATTACAGGAAATACATTTACGGATATCACAAACATCCCCAAATTCTACTTTATTTACCCAGTCAGGATCAGCGATCAGTCCACGTCCCATACCGATCAGATCAGCATCACCTCTTGCAAGAATATCTTCAGCAACATGTGGGTCACGAATATTTCCCATTGTTACACATGGTTTTCCGAAACGCTCTTTTACAGCCTTTGCCATGTAAGAACGCCATCCATCCGGGAAGTGGTTGGCATCGATCTGATACTGAATTGAACCGTTCAGGCCACAGGATACATCGATTACGTCTACTTCTTTTTCAAGATATTTCAGATATTCCAAAGAATCTTCCAGTGTATTTCCACCTTCCATAAATTCGTCAGCACTGATACGGAGGAAGATTGGGAAGAATGGTCCGACCTGTCTTCTTACTTCTTCAATGACCAGGCGTGCGAATCTTGCACGGTTTTCAAGAGAACCGCCAAATTCGTCTGTTCTCTTATTTGTGATCGGTGAGAGGAACTGGCTTAACAGATAAGAATGTCCTCCGTGGATCTCTACAGTATCAAATCCGGCGATCTGAGCCCGCTTTGCTGCTTCCCCATATTTCTTTACGATTCGCATGATCTCATCTTTAGAAAGTGGACGAGGAATCTCTCCACCGGCTTTGGACGGAATATCAGAAGCGGATACCGGCTGCATATTTGTTCTTGCAGACTGTGCGGAAGCTCCTGCGTGATTGATCTGGATACCGATACATGCACCATGCTTGTGAACCGTCTCTGTCAGTTTGAAAAGACGAGGCAGGTAATTATCGTGGTCGATACGGAGCTGAGTGGTTCCGTTAGAACCTTCCGGAGAATCGACGCTGGCATTTTCTACCATAATAAGTCCTACACCGCCTTTGGCTCTCTGTTCATAATAATTAATATGGAGGAAACTCATTTCTCCACTGGATTCTCCGTAGTTCGTTCCCATTGGAGTCATCATGATACGGTTCTTCATTGTCATACGGCGAACTGTAAAAGGTTCAAAGATACGCTGATACTCTTTTTTCATAATTAGTAATCTCCTGAATTAAAATAGTGAATGAATTAAATTAAAAGATGTCGGGGTCAAAAGCCCCCGACTTTGATGCCTACGGATTGCTCCGTGCTACGCACTCCCACAATCCTACCCAATATTCGCATATCGTGGGATTATCATCCCACTTTTATGCTCATATCGGGGCGGGTCCTAAGGTCTTTCACCCACCTATGAGCAAGCTCATGTGGGCTTAGACCTTTTGACCCTGGCATCATTAAAATAGTGAATGAATTAAATTAAAATATAAATGTTGATTGTAAACTGCCATGAGAGGTTGCTTGACATTTGCTTAACAATCTGTTTTACAACCTGTATTATAGAAAAAAATAAAATATAAAACAAATACATATTTTCGGCAAAATTAATAGATATTATCTATGAATTGTGATATTTTATACAAAGAGGGAAAATCAGGAAGACGGAGGAAATACGGAAATGAATCTGAATCAGTTGCATTATTTTGCCAAACTTGCAGAAGTAGAACATTATACAAAGGCAGCAGAAGAACTGTCTATTTCACAGCCGAGTCTGAGTCATGCGGTCAGTTCTCTTGAGAAAGAGATCGGAACAAAGCTATTTGAAAAGCAGGGACGTGGTGTGGTTCTGACAAAGTATGGGAAGATCTTTAAAGAATATGTAGATGAGGCAATCCATTCGCTGGATACCGGGGTGAAAAAAGTACAGAGCATGACCGGACAGACAGAAGGTGTGGTGGAGCTGGCTTATATTTATACCCTTGGCAGTGGATTTGTACCGAGGCTGGTAGGAGATTTCCTGCGAACTCATGAGGAGCTGAAAGTAAAATTCCGGTTTACAGTAGGAAATACTTCAGAGATCATCCAGGGATTAAAAGAAGACCGGTTTGATATTGGTTTCTGTTCCATGGCAGAGCGGGAAGGGGAGATTGGTTTTACTCCGGTGGGGAGAGAAAAATTAGTGGTTGTTGTACCAAAGGGGCATCCTCTTTCTTATGAAAGAGCTGTAGATCTGGAGCAGGCTGCCACATATCCACAGATTTTTTATACACCGAACAGCGGATTGAGACCAGTGGTGGACCGGATGTTTGAGCAGGCAAAGCTGAATCCCAAGATTGCTTATGAAATTGAAGAAGACGGTTCTATGGCAGGACTTGTGGCAGAGAATTTCGGGATTGCCATTATGCCGGAGATCCCCATCTTATCCCAGTTGGACGTGGATGTTGTTCCTTTGCGTAACCAGGATCAGCAACGCTATATTTATATGGCACAGGGGAAGGAAAAGTACCATCCACCGCTGGTACAAAAGTTTGCAGAGTATGTAAAAAGGCGGGGAATGTAAGAAAATCCCAGGGCATCCTGGAAAAATATCAGAGAATAGATCGTTGGAAGAAGGGAAGGAACCTCACAGAGAAGTTCCTTCTTTTTTTATAAAGGAAATAAAATTGCGGACAGCAGGGATCTGATAATGCCCCCGCAGGTAGGCGAGATATACAGTATGATGGAGTGTGACATCACTTAAATGCAGCTTTTCTAATTTGAAGTGATCCAGGATCGCAACATCCGCAACAAGGGCAATCCCAAAATCTTCTGCAACAAGAGAGGCAATGGCGTTTTCATCCGGGGATTCACAGATGATATTCGGATGGAGTGTATAGGAAGTATAAGTCCGGCTGGTAAAGCGTCCAAGACCGGAAGTACGATCATAACCGATGAGCGGGTAATGTTCCAGATCATGGATGGAAACCTGCTCTTTTTTTGAAAGCGGGTGGCCAACAGGGGTGATGATGATCATTTCCTGGTTCAGGATAGGGACGAACTGGATGTCTGGTTCATCTTCTACATAAGATCCGAAAATGACATCATACTTTTCATTTTTTAATCCACGGATCATCTCTCCGGTATGGCTCTGATGGAAATTAAAGGTTACGTCTTTATTTTTCTGTGTACTGAGAAATCTGCGTACTGTATGGGGAATATAGTGTGCGGCAAGCGGAAAGACATAACCGATATCCACATGACCGGCATTCCCGGACAGTTTCTTCATATGCTTCTGGGCAAGCCGGACTTCATCAAGAATCCGGTCGGCATGCTCTAAAAAAAGTTTCCCATATTTGGTAAGGGTGACGGTACGCCCCTTTCGTTCAAAGAGGATGATACCAAGCTCCTCTTCCAGTACTGCGATGGAACGGCTTAAGCTGGGCTGTGAAATAGACAGCTCGGCTGCAGCCAGGCGGAAGTGCTGGTGGCGGGCAACGGTCTGAAAATAGAGAATCTGATTGAGTGTCATAGGGAGTCTCCTTTCTTTTCATACAGTAGTGGTCTGTTAGTAGAAGTATACTATAACTGATAGCAAAAAGCTATTAAAAATAAAAAAAAGATATATTAGAAGTATTGGAAAAATGCTCGTATAATAGGAGGCAGAGAGGTTGTTTGATAATTAACAAACTACATACCGCAGGAAGCGGTGAAAAAATTATCATTCATATTAATATTAAAAGATGGCAGAGGGCTATCAGATTTAAAAGGAGAGAAAAATCATGGCAGAGAGAATCACAGGACACACAGAATTAATCGGACTTATGGCTTACCCGATCAGACATTCAAGTTCACCGGCAATGCATAATGAAGCATTTGCAACACTTGGTCTTGATTATGCTTACCTTGCATTTGAAGTTGACAACAGCACACTGGAAGATGCGATCAAAGGACTTCGTGCTTTAAAGATGGTAGGATCTAACGTTTCTATGCCAAATAAGACAGTAGTTGGACAGTATCTGGACGAACTGTCACCGGCAGCAGAGATGTGTGGAGCAGTTAATACAATCGTAAATGATAACGGAAAACTGATCGGACATATCACAGACGGAATCGGATTTATGCAGGCATTAAAGGATAATGATATTGATGTGATCGGAAAGAAAATGACGATCTGCGGAGCAGGCGGAGCTGCAACAGCAATCGAAATCCAGGCAGCACTTGACGGAGTAAAAGAAATCTCCATCTTCAATATCCATGATAAGTTCTGGGATAATGCAGTAGAGACTGTAAAGAAGATCAATGAAAAGACAGAGTGCAAAGCTACATTATATGATTTAGATGATAAAGAGAAATTAAAAGAAGAGATGGATTCTTCTTACCTGTTTGTAAACGGAACAGGTGTTGGAATGAAGCCGTTAGAGGATCTGTCAGTTGTTCCTGACAAGTCATTCTTCCGTCCGGAACTGATCGTTGTTGATGTACCATATTCTCCACTTGAGACAAAGATGCGTAAGATGGCAAAAGAAGCTGGATGCAAGACAATGAACGGACTTGGAATGATGCTGTTCCAGGGAGCTGCTGCATTCAAGCTCTGGACAGGAAAAGAGATGCCGATCGACCACATGAAGGAAGTCCTGAACATCAGATATGATGACTAAGGATCAGAAAGAGAATTGAGAGGGAATCATCATTATGAATAAGAAATATATGCCAAGTGCATTGATTTTGTATTTAAATTATTTTATCCATGGTATTGGCTGTTCCATTCTGGGACAGGCTGTTATAAAAGAAGCTCTTGCCGCATCCTGGGGTGTAGAGGCAATGGCGATCACTGCAATCTCAGCGGCATTAGGACTCGGACGTCTGATCGCCCTGCCGTTTGCAGGTCCGTTATCTGACAAACTGGGACGCCGCATTTCTACTGCAATCGGAAGTGGTTCTTATGCAATCTACCTGATCGGTCTTGCACTTGCATTTAATGCAGGAACAAATGGTGGATATACGATCGCTTATGTATGTGCGATCATCGGAGGTATTGCAAACTCCTTCCTGGATACAGGAATTTATCCGGCAGTTGCAGAGATCATCTACAAAGCACCGGGTGTTGCTACAATGGGAATTAAATTTTTCATTGCCATCGCACAGATGATCCTTCCGTTTGTATTGGGAGCAACTGTTGCTACAACAGCTACAGGACTGGTTTCCTATAATATGCTGTTTTATATCTGCGGTGTTATTTATGTAGTACTGCTTGTACTGGTTATGCTTTTCCCACTTCCTGATGCAGATCAGAAAGCAGCAGGAAAGAAGGAAGGTCTGATCGACAGCTTAAAACATACTCATTTCTCTATCGAGTCTGTAGCTATGATCCTGATCGGATTTACCTGCACGGGAACATTCCAGTTATGGCTTAACTGTGCACAGAACTTTGCAAAAGAGAATGTAGGCTGGGCTGATCCGTCCATCATGCAGACATATTATTCAGCAGGAACACTGATCGCACTGGTTGTGACAGCACTGCTGACAAGAAAGATCAAAGATGTACGTTTTATCGTGGCATATCCGGTGATCTGCCTGGCAACACTGATCGTTGTACTGGTAGGACAGAGCAAGCCGCTGATGATCGCAGGAGCATTTATCATCGGATGGGCAGGAGCAGGCGGACTGCTTCAGATCGCAACTTCTGTATGCAATATGCTTTTCCCGAAGATCAAGGGAACGATCACAGCTCTGATTATGATCGCATCCTCACTTTGTAACTACACGATCCTTACAGCAGCAGCAAAGATGCAGCCATCCCAGGTTATGGTAATGAACATTGTTCTTACAGCAGTAGGCGTGGCACTGGGACTTTTTGTAAATGTAAGATATGGTGTACTTCTGAAAAATGCAGAGGAAGCATAAATAAGAAAATTGTAAAAATGAAACCTGTACCGGAGCAGAACGACCGGTGCGGGTTCCCCTCCAAAGAAGTCATAGAAAGGAATAGTATTATGAATACTGTAAAAGTAAGAAATATTGAAATTGGTGCAGGAATCCCGAAAATCTGTGTACCGATCGTTGGGGTAACAAGAGAAGAAATCCTTGCAGCAGCAGAAACTATCAAATCTACAAAGGCCGATGTTGTTGAGTGGCGTGTAGACTGGTATGAAGATATTTTCGATTTTGCAAAGACAGAAGAGACAATGAAAGCTCTTCGTGAGGTACTTGGTGAGACTCCGATCCTGTTCACATTCCGTACATCCAAAGAAGGCGGAGAGAAATCCATTGAGACAGAAACTTATGTAGAACTGAATCAGAATGCGGCAAAAACAGGACTGGTTGACCTTGTAGACGTAGAAGCGTTTACAGGAGATGATGCGGTGAAAGCAGTTGTTGAGACAGCACATGCAAATGGTGTAAAAGTCATTGCTTCTAATCACGATTTCCATAAGACTCCTGCAAAGGACGAAATCGTATCCCGTTTAAGAAAAATGCAGGAATTAGGAGCAGATATTCCAAAGATCGCTGTAATGCCTCAGAATAAGAAAGATGTTCTGACACTTCTTTCTGCTACAGAGGAAATGGCATCAGAATATGCAGACCGTCCGATCATCACAATGTCCATGTCAGGAACCGGTGTGATCAGTCGTCTTTGCGGTGAAGTATTCGGTTCAGCACTGACATTTGGAGCAGTTGGAAAAGTATCCGCTCCGGGACAGATGGGAATTGAAGATCTGACAACAGTTCTTGGTCTGCTTCATAAGAGTCTGTAAGGATCAGGATTTATAAAATGACATTCGAATTATTACTGGGAGGAGAAAAAATGGCAGTGATGAACAACAGAGAGACATTTCTGAAGACAGAGCCGGAGATGGATATCACGCAGTTTGCAAAGACCGAACTGGATCTTGCCTATGCAGATGAGTCACCGAACCAGATTCTGGATATTTTTTATCCGGAAGACGGAGAAGGCCCATATCCGCTGGTGATCGTATTCCATGGTGGAGCTTTTGCGGCGGGACACAAGAGGACACATTACATTAAGTCAATGTGTCTGCCTGTGACACAGGGATACGCAGTTGCAACGGTAGAGTATCGTCTTTTACAGGAAGCAAAATGGCCGGCACAGCTAATCGACGGAAAAGCAGCAATCCGCTATCTGCGTGCCAATGCAGAGAAACTGAATTTAGACCCGGATCGGTTTGCAGTATGGGGAAATTCAGCAGGCGGTACAGTGACGCAGCTTCTGGCAGTGACAGCAGACGAGGAAGACATGGATGATCTGAATGTCGGAGTAAAAGCATCTTCAAAGATCGACTGTGCCATTGCATGGTATACGATCAGTGAGCTTTGTTCTGCAGAGCAGTTCGGAACAGACATTTATGAAGTGCGTAAGCAGACCGGTGCAGGCAAGGGAATGATGCCGGGTGACGGAGAATCAAATGACTCAATGTTTACGATGCTGCTGGGATATAATCCACTGTATTATCCGGAACGTACAAGTAAGGTAAGCCCGATCAGTCATGTAAAGGAAAGTTGTCCGCCAATGCTGATTCAGCATGGAACAAATGACCTGGTCATCGACTATCATCAGTCTGTCTACATGGCAGAAAAGGTAAAAGCTGTCTGCGGAGAAGACCGCGTGGAGCTGGATCTCTTTGAAAATGAACCGCATGGTTCTCAGGTAATCAAGGCAGATCAGAATATTGAGAAGTGTATCGACTTTCTTGATAAACATTTTTACGAAGGAAAGAACCCATACCGGAAGCCGCTTGGCAAGATTCGGATCGTGGGTGAGAATGAGGACAAATAATTATGGCAACAACAATATCAGTCATCGGATTATTGCTGGCAGCAATCATCTTTGTAGTAGCAATCTGGAAGGGACTTGATGTATTTACATCTACGATTCTGGTTTCATTTATCATTATCCTGACAAGCTGGATGGACTGGTGGACATCACTGAGTTCTTATGCAGAGGGGTATGTAGGATTTATTCAGAACAATGTATTTGTACTTGTAATCGGAGCAGTGTTTGGGGAACTGATGGCAGCATCAGGTTGTGCTGAATCCATTGCAAATGTAGTTACAGAAAAAATGGGTGCAAAACGAGTTATCCTGTCTATCGCACTGATCACAACGGTATTCGTATATGTGGGAGTATCAGGATTTGTAGTACTTTTCGTACTGGCACCGATCGCAACGATCATGATGAAGCAGGCAGGATACCCATACCGTATGATTCCGGGAATCATCTTTATCGGAGCAACCTGCTCAGCAATGATCCCGTATGCCATCAATATTACAAACATCATGCCGGCACAGTATCTCGGAACTTCCATGGGATCAGCACCGATCCTTGGATGGGTCGCTTTCGTGGTATCTTTTGCAGTGGGATATTTTTACATGGTTCATGCAGCAAAAAAAGCAGCGATCAAAGAGGGAACAGCAATCGATGAATCCCAGCCAGTTAAGATCCAGCCGACAAGAGATGATCTTCCGTCTTTCTGGGTAGCACTGATCCCGTTTATCCTGGTTGTAGTACTGGTACTTGCTCTTTCTAACCTGACAGATATGAATACAAATGCAATCGTTGTACTGAGTATGTTTGTTGGTTCTGTTGTGATTGTTCTGTTCTGTCATAAACAGGTCGGAAGTGTGGCAAAGATTCTTGAAAAGGGTGTAAATAATGGAATCGGAGCAACTGTAATGGCAGCAGCGATTCTTGGATTTTCAGGCGTACTTCAGTCCTGTCCGGGATTCCAGTCCATTATCAACTTTGTAATGGGTCTGAAGATGAACCCGTATCTGACAGAGTTCTTCGGACTGAATATCCTTGCCGGTATCCTTGGAAGCGGAACCTCTTCCATCGCCATGTTCTTTGAACATTTGTCAGACGGTCTGCTTGCAAAGGGTGCAAGTGCAGGAGCACTTCACAGACTGGCACCGGCATGTGCAACCGGTATGAATACACTGCCAAATGCAGGTGGAATGGTTGCACAGCTCCGCTGGATGAAACTGTCACTGGCAGAAAGTTACTGGTATGTATTTATGACATCCGTACTTGCTCCAATGATCGGTTCACTGGCAGCAGTAATTGTAGCTATGATCATCTATTAATGGATTTATAAGATGCCAGGGTTGTGGGAGTGCGTAGCACGGAGAGCAATCCGTAGGCATCAAAGTTGGGGGCTTTTGACCCCGACATCTTTATAAGTGAATTTAGAAAAATAAAAAGAAAACTGATAGTTTGGATCAATTCGGGGGAGTTATCGATGGAGTCTGAGGTATCAGTTTTTTTGTGTGAAGTATACGACAAAAAGATCCGGGGAATCCTTTTTAGTTATGGTGGCAGAAGAAATTGAGAGGATGGACAGAAAAAATAAAAAATGATATATTTTTTGATATAGTCTTTTTTTAACGAAAAAGATATGATGAAAATTAAGGAAAAGGTGATGAGATGAAAAAAGCATTACAATGGTTAGATGAGAACCTGGAAGAAGTATTACTGGTCATTGCACTTGCAGCCATGGCAGTGATCATGGGAATACAGGTCATTGCAAGATATATATTCGGAGCTTCACTTTCCTGGTCGGAAGAACTGACCCGGTATATATTTATCTGGGCAGGATTCCTGAGTGTGAGTTATTGTACGAAAAAATGTATTTCTATCAAGATCGAGCAGTTTGTGGCGATGTTCCCAAAGAGGGGAAAAGCCATTTTCAAAGGAGTGAATCATACATTTGAACTGATCTTATTTCTTTATCTGATCCCGTTTGCATGGAAATATCTGTTGTCTGCAATCGCAAATGGACAGACAAGCCCGGCAATGGGAATCCCGATGTACTATGTGCAGGCAGCACCGTTGATGGGATTTATCCTGTCAGCGATCCGGGTATTCCAGAGATGGATCATTGAGTGGAAGAGAGTATTCAGGAAGGGAGGAGAATGATATGCCGGCGGTGGTTGTATTTTTGATTTTTGTGATCTGTCTGATCCTTGCGATTCCGGTATCCATATCTCTCGGAATTGCATCGGTACTTCCGGGAGCGGTAGATCCGTCCTTTACAGCAAGCGGAACTTATGTCATCCGTTCTATGCTTGGAGGAATCGACAGTTTCCCTTTGCTTGCAGTTCCGATGTTCGTACTTTCAGGAATTATCATGGCACGGGGTGGGATTTCAAGAAAATTATTTGATGTATTTGCTTATTTTATGGGAAAGAGAACCGCCGGGATGCCATGTGCAGTGGTTGTGACCTGTCTGTTTTACGGAGCGATTTCGGGATCAGCACCGGCTACGGTAGCCGCAGTAGGAAGTATGACGATCCCGATCCTTATGGAGATGGGATATGATAAGAAGTTTTCGACAGCTCTTGTGGCGGTTGCAGGCGGCCTGGGTGTTATTATTCCGCCAAGTATTCCGTTTATCATGTATGGAACGGCATCCGGTGCATCAGTCAGTGACCTCTTCATTGCAGGGATCATTCCGGGGGTAATGATCGGCGGTCTTCTGATGGTGTACGCGATCTACTATTGTAAAAAGCATGGGGAAGATCAGGAAAAGAAGCTGGCAATGGTCGGAAAGCTGCATGATAAGGGGCTTTTAAGGGTGTTAAAGGACAGTGCTTTTGCACTGCTCAGTCCGGTGATCATTCTTGGATGTATTTATACCGGTGTGGCATCTCCGACAGAGGCAGCAGTTATTTCGGTTTTTTACGCACTGATCATCAGTTTATTTGTCTATAAAAGTATTAAGATCAGAGATATCTGGACCATTATGGTAGAAGCAATCAGGACGTATGCACCGATCCTTTTTATTCTTGCTGCATCCATTGCATTTTCAAGAGTACTGACACTGATGCAGGTGCCGCAGGAAATCAGTGCATGGATCCTTGCACATTTTACGAATAAGATTGTCTTACTTCTTGTACTCAATGTATTTTTACTGATCGTTGGAATGGTGATGGATACAACTCCGGCAATCCTGATCCTGACACCGATCCTGCTCCCGATCGTTGAGGCAGTGGGGATCCATCCGATCCACTTTGGTATTGTCATGGTTGTCAATCTGGCAATCGGATTTGTAACACCGCCGATCGGAGTGAATTTATTTGTGGCAAGTTCACTGACAGATGTACCGGTGATGGAGATCGCAAAGAAAGCGATGCCGATGATCCTCTATTTCTTTGCTGCATTGCTGATCGTTACCTTTGTGCCGGCAGTAAGTCTTGCGTTATTGTAGAAATGCTGTTACAGGAAATGACATGGAAGGAGACAGATACAGATATGAAATATAGAAGACTGACAGGCGTGATGGTGAGCGTTGCCTTCCTGGGGCTGCTTACGGGGTGTGCCGGAAAAGAAAGTACAGAACAGCGGTATGCATATCCGCTCGGAACAGCCAGCCCTGAGGATACAGTGACGCAGATCTATGCGGAAAAATTCGCAGAAGAAGCGGACAGACTCAGTGACGGAAGGATCAAGATCACAGTATATCCGAACAGTGTACTTGGCGGGGACAGAGAACTGCTGGAGAGCTGCTATGACGGAGATATCCCATTTGTAGTACAGAATACAGCACCACAGGTTAATTTTATTGATGATACAGCAATCTTTGATGCACCGTGTGTGTTTGATGATATTGAAGAGCTGAGAGATAAGGTAGATCAGCCGGAGTTCCTGAGCCGGATGCAGGAGTCATACCGGGATGCGGGATATGAACTGCTGGGATATGCAGATCAGGGATTCCGCGTCATGTCCAGCAATAAGGAGGTCAGCAGTTTTTCAGATTTTAAAGGACAGAAGATCCGTACAATGGAAGATCCGTACCAGTTGAGCTTTTGGAAAAAGCTGAAAGCAAATCCGACTCCCATGAGCTTCAGTGAGGTGTATATCGGATTGCAGCAGCATACGATTGATGCACAGGAAAATCCATACGAAGTGATCGTTTCAAACCGGTTGTATGAGCAGCAGGATTACATTATTGAAACGAATCATGTACCGCATCTGATTTCATTGATCGTGAGTGAAGATTTTTATAAAAAGCTTTCAGAAGAGGATCAGAAGATCCTGCGTGAGGCAGAAGAGATTGCCAAGGAATATGCAAGAGAGAAGTCAGATGAGAGAATCAGTGAGAAGATCCGTGAGATCGAGGAGAGCGGAACCAAGATTATAACGCCTGATGAAGAGACAAGAGAGCAGATGAAAGAGGCGAGTACTCCGGTGTATGACCAGATTGAAAAAGTGACAGATCCGGAATTATTTCATCTTTATACAGGAAGATAAATAGATGTCGGGGTCAAAAGCCAAAGAAGGCCGCAGGAAAAATGAAAGCAAAGACAGAGTGCATTCTATTTTTCTTGCGGCTGATTTTGTGATGTGATATAATGAAAAAAGCAAACTACAATAAAATAGGATGAGAGGAAAAGGAATATGAGTTTTATATCGTATTTGGTAAACGGACTTAGTCTGGGCAGCGTTTATGCACTCATTGCTCTTGGTTATACGATGGTATATGGAATTGCCAAGATGCTGAATTTTGCTCATGGTGATGTGATCATGATCGGTGCATATGTTGCTCTCGTCAGCATGAATCAGGCAGGGATGCCGGTTCCGGCTGCAGTATTGATCTCGATTGTTGTGTGTACAGTCCTGGGAGTTGTGATGGAGCGGATTGCTTATAAACCATTGAGGAACGCATCCTCTTCCCTGGCAGTACTGATCACAGCGATCGGTGTCAGCTATCTGTTACAGAATGTGGCACTTCTGATCTTTGGAGCGAATGCGAAGACATTTCCTTCAGTGATCAAATGGAAAGGCATTTCTGTTGCAGGAGGAGAACTGAAGATTTCAGGAGAGACGATCGTCACGATCGTCGTGTGCGTGGTGATTATGGTCGTGCTGATGGCATTTGTGCAGAAGACAAAGCCGGGACAGGCGATGCGTGCAGTATCAGAGGACAGAGGTGCGGCACAGTTAATGGGAATCAATGTAAACGGAACGATCGCCCTTACATTTGCAATCGGTTCAGGACTGGCGGCAGTTGCCGGGGTTCTTCTTTGTTCCACGTATCCGAGTCTCACACCGTATACAGGAGCAATGCCGGGAATCAAAGCGTTTGTTGCAGCAGTATTTGGTGGAATCGGATCGATCCCGGGAGCGTTTATCGGAGGAATCCTGCTGGGACTGATCGAAATTTTCAGTAAGGCATATATTTCTTCCCAGATGGCAGATGCAATCGTGTTTGCAGTACTGATCGTTGTGCTGCTGGTGAAACCTACCGGACTTTTAGGTAAGCAGATTCAGGAGAAAGTGTAGGTGGATGGGATGTTAAAAAAGATGAATAAGACGACAAAAAATAACCTGATCACGTACGCTATGGTGATCCTCGCATTTGTGATCATGCAGATATTGATCAGTGCAGGAAGTATTTCGAGCCTTCTTCAGGGGCTGATGGTACCGTTATGCACCTATATTATTCTTGCAGTTTCACTGAACCTGGTTGTTGGTATCCTGGGAGAGCTGAGTCTTGGTCATGCAGGTTTTATGTGCGTTGGTGCATTTACAAGTGCCTTCTTTTCAAAATGTACAAGAGATGTGATCGCTTCAGATGGTCTGCGGTTTTTTCTGGCACTTCTGATCGGAATCGTGACAGCAGCGATTTTCGGTATGCTGATCGGAATCCCGGTACTGAGACTGAAAGGTGATTACCTTGCCATTGTAACGCTGGCATTTGGTGAGATTATCAAAAATATGGTGAATGTACTTTATATCGGAAAAGATTCCAAGGGGTTCCATGTGACGACAAAGGATGTTATGGCATTGAATATGGATGCTGATGGAACGGTGATCCTGAACGGACCACAGGGAATTACGGGAACACCGAAGAACTCTACATTTGTGATCGGCTTTATCCTGATCCTGCTGACATTGTTTATCGTGCAGAACCTGATCAATTCAAGAGATGGACGTGCGATCATGGCGATTCGTGATAACCGTATTGCGGCAGAATCAATCGGAATCAACATTACGAAATATAAGCTGATGGCATTTACCATCTCTGCGGCAATGGCAGGGGCAGCAGGTGTCCTGTATGCACATAATATATCTACGCTGACAGCGAATACGAACAACTTTGGATACAATATGTCCATTACAATCCTGGTATTTGTAGTACTTGGCGGAATCGGAAATATCCGCGGCTCAATCATTGCGGCAGTGATTCTGACGCTTCTGCCGGAGCTTCTCCGTGGAATGAAGGACTACCGTATGCTGATCTATGCGATCGTGCTGATCGTCATGATGCTCTTTAACTGGTCTCCAAAAGCGATTGAGTGGAGAGAAAAACTCAATGACTGGAGAAAGAAGCATTTTAGTTTCGGGAAAAAAGCAAAGGAGGTTGAATAAGAATGAGTATATTGTTGGATGTAAAAAATCTGGGAATCTCTTTCGGTGGTCTCCGTGCTGTAAATGAATTTGATCTTACGATTCAGAAAGAACAGCTTTATGGTCTGATCGGACCAAATGGTGCAGGAAAGACGACCGTATTTAACCTTCTGACCGGAGTTTATAAGCCGGATGCAGGAAAGGTGATACTTGACGGAAAAGATATTACCGGTGAACGGAATATTGAGATCAGTAAAGCAGGGATTGCGAGAACGTTTCAGAATATCCGTCTTTTCAAGCAACTGAGTGTCCTGGACAATGTAAAAGCAGGACTGCATAATCATCATCCGTATTCGACTCTGAGTGGAATCTTACGTCTTCCGAGTTACAGGAAGGTGGAAAAAGAGATGGACGACAGAGCTATGGAACTGTTGAAAGTATTTGATCTTGAAAAATATGCAGATCATCAGGCTGCCAATCTTCCGTATGGACAGCAGAGAAAGCTTGAGATTGCAAGAGCCCTCGCTACAGACCCGAAGCTGTTGCTTTTGGATGAGCCGGCAGCAGGTATGAACCCGAATGAGACCGGAGAACTGATGGATATGATCCGTTTCGTCAGAGATGAATTTCATATGACGATTCTGCTGATCGAGCATGATATGAAACTTGTAAGCGGAATCTGCGAGGAACTGACAGTTCTTAATTTCGGTGAAGTTCTTGCACAGGGAAAGACGAGTGATGTACTCAATGACCCGAAAGTCATTACGGCATATCTTGGAGAGTAAGGAGGAAAAAGCTATGGCAATGCTTGAAGTCAGAGACTTACAGGTATATTATGGAATGATCCATGCGATCAAAGGCATCTCCTTCGACGTAAATCAGGGGGAAGTTATTGCTCTGATCGGAGCAAATGGTGCAGGAAAGACGACAACTCTGCATACGATCACAGGACTGCTTGCACCAAAGTCAGGATCGGTTTTATTTGAAGGAAAAGATATCACGAAAGTACCTGCTCATAAGATCGTATCCATGGGAATGGCACATGTCCCTGAAGGAAGACGTGTTTTCGCGGAGTTAAGTGTATATGAGAACCTGAAAATGGGAGCATATACAAGGAAAGATAAGAAAGAGATTGAAGAAAGTCTTGCAAATGTATACAAAAGATTCCCGCGTCTGGAAGAACGGAAAAACCAGATGGCAGGAACTCTGAGTGGTGGAGAACAGCAGATGCTTGCAATGGGGCGTGCATTGATGTCAAAGCCGAAGATCATCCTGATGGATGAACCGTCCATGGGACTTTCACCGATCTTTGTAAATGAAATCTTTGATATTATCCGTGCGGTAAGTGAGAGTGGAACAACGGTTCTTCTGGTAGAGCAGAATGCGAAGAAAGCACTTTCTATTTCAGACAGGGCTTATGTGCTTGAGACAGGAACGATCACGATGTCCGGCAAGGCGAAAGATCTGTTGGAGGATGAAGCCGTTAAAAAGGCATACTTAGGTGAATAGGAGGGATATCTCATGGGTGAGAATATTGTAATTACGATCGCCAGGCAGTATGGTAGTGGTGGAAAGACGATAGGTGCAATGCTTGCAAAGGAGCTGGGAATCAACTGCTATAGCAGGGAGATCCTTAAGATGGCTTCAGAGGAAAGCGGAATTAATGAAGGCTTATTCGGGATGTCAGATGAAAAGATCAAGAAAGCTCCATGGTTTAAGATTCTGAGCCGTCCGTATGACGGAGAGCTTCTTACTCCTGAAGACAGAGATTTTGTATCAGATGATAACCTGTTCAATTATCAGGCAAAGGTGATCCAGGATCTGGCAGAAAAGGAATCCTGTGTAATCGTAGGAAGATGTGCAGATTATGTCCTGAAAGAAAATCCGAATGTAGTCAGTGTCTTTATACATGCAGATAAGAAGTTCTGCCTGGAGCGTGCTTTAGAGCGTAACAGCATGACAGAAAAAGAGATGCAGAAATATATTGAAAAGACGGATCGGTTCAGAGGTGATTTCTACAGATATCATACCGGAAATGAATGGGCAGATGCAAGGAATTATGATTTATGTCTTAACAGTGGAAAACTTGGATTCCAAAAGTGCGTAGAAGAAATTAAATCGTATATTAAGATACGATTTAATGACAAAAATTAAAAGAAAAAATGCGACAGGATTCTCCTTTTTTCATGATGATAAAGTGCTATACTGATGCAGATCATTATGAAAAGAGGAGGATTTTTTATGGATGAAAAGAATAAAAAGAATAAGTGGAAGAGCAAGAAAATCCTGGGATGTATTTTGACTGTGATTATCATGGTGGCTGCGGCAGCGGGAATTTATTTTTATATGAATCGCTTTGATCCTGTCCGTTATGTGCAGGCTGTGCTGGATGTTTCTTATAAGGAAAAAACTGAGGAGTACAGTAAAATGACGGGAACTTCCAGAAAAGAAGCGGAGGCTGTCTTTGAAAAAAATCTGGATGTAACCATGGAGAAATTCCATTCATCAGCTATTTCAGAGGAACTGGAAAAGAAGTACAGGATACTTTTTACACAAATCGTCAGGCAGGTTAATTATCAGATCGGAGAAAGTGAAAAGCAGAAAGACGGAAGTTATATAGTTGAACTTGAGATCAGACCGGTCACACTGTTTTCTGATACATATGAGACATTTCAAAGCAGGGCAGAAGAGTATGCACAATCAATCACCAACAAGGTAATGAAAGGAATGGAAATTCCATCGGAAGAAGAGATGCAGGGACAGGTATATCAGATTTATTATGATGTATTGAACGAAGCTTTGCAGGAAGGGATTCGGTATGGGGATAAGAAGAAACTGAAGCTCCATGTCGAAAAGGGAGAGGACGGAGCATATGAGATCCGGGAAAAAGACCGCAGGAAGCTGGATCAACTTCTGGTAGAAAATGCAGGAAAAAATTCAGCTTAAAAAGGAAATGTGCAAAATGGATACAAAAAATGAAATAATAAAAGAACAAAAGAAAGAATTAAGAACTAAAGTAAAGGAAAAAATATCTAAACTATCCAGACGAGAAACTGAAGAGTCGGATAAAAAAATCCTGCATCAGATAAAATCTCTTGCAGAATATAAAAATGCCGACACAATTTTCTGTTATGTCAGTACAGAAAAAGAAATTAATACCATTCCGCTTTTGCAGGAAATACTGGACAGTGGAAAAAGACTGGGTGTTCCTAAATGTACCGGAAAAGGAATAATGGATGCCTATGAAATTCAGAATTTAGAACAGTTAAAAATTGGATCCTACGGAATCCTGGAGCCGGGAGAAGAATGTGATATCATCCTTGATCCGACAGAAATCCAGTTTGCGATCATCCCATGTATTTCCTGTAACCGGAAGGGTGAACGGCTCGGACATGGCGGGGGGTATTATGACCGTTATCTTGAGAAAATGCCGGAAGACTGTGAAAAAGCAATTCTGTGCAGAGAAAGTCTGATGTGTGATGAAATTCCAACAGAGGAACATGATGAGCGGATGGATCTGGTGATATCAGAAAACGGGATTATCAGAATAAAAAAAGAGGTGTGCGAAATATGATTTTCATTTTCGCACACCTTTTTTGATAAAATCTTATTCAAGAATTTTAAATTCAGAAATCGGCCAGTAGCGGAAGATCGCCTTTCCGAGAATCTCATCTTTTGTAACAAAAGTATTGGTCCAGTAGCGAGAATCTTTGGAGTCATTGCGGTTGTCTCCCATGACAAAATAACTGTTCTCCGGTACTGTATACGGACCGAAAGATCCGACCATGGTTTCTTTCGTCTGCACATCCTCAAGTGGTTCATCAGAACCATTCAGATAGATCTTTCCATCCCGGATCTCAACCGTTTCTCCGGGAAGTCCGATGATCCTTTTGATGAATAACTGACTTTCGTCATCCGGATAGCGGAAAATAATAATATCAAACCGCTGCGGATCGCTGAAACTGTATGCAAACCGGTTCCCAATGACGCGGTCACCGGTCATAATCGTATTTTCCATAGATCCGGAAGGAATCTGAGCATTTACAATAACGAAATTATCTATAGCCAGTGCAATCAGAACAGCAGCAACAATGGCGGCTACCCACTGAAATAATTCTCTTGCTGTGGAAACTGACTCTTCTTTCTCTTTTCTTTTATGCCGTATATTCATAAATGATACCTCATTTCTGTCAGAAGCTGACTCTGTAATCATAGCATAAAAATCCCGGCTTGAAAATACAAAGAAAAAGAACTTTTGGCTGTAAAAAGATTGCAGAAAAGATTGAAAGAACATATATTCGTGTTATATAATAGATTTGTTCATTTAATGAAAGATGCGAAAGCTTCCCGGAAGAATCTTTATTTCTTATAGAAAGAAGATTTCCAAGACCGGGGGATAAAAAAGAATGATCGTATAGATCAGTACGGATGAATAGGGAGACGAATATGAAAGATAAAAAGAGAAGAACTTATGGTTTTCTGACCGGATTGCTGCTGATCCTGTCAGTATGTCTGACTTCCTGCGGTAACCAGGGGCAGACAGATTCAGGGAAAGACAGCAATACTCAGTCAGGCACGAAAGTGGCTGCGGAAGATCATTCTGCCGAAGAAAAGGGTTCAGACAGTGAATCCTATGTGACGGTTGATGATGTTCCGGCATATTCAGGAGAGCCATATGTGGAGGTAAATGATAATCAGCCGGAGTTTACGGAAGAAGAGCTTACGACAGTATCCTATGAGGAATACAGTGAACTGGATGAGCTTGGAAGATGTCAGTCGGCAGAAGCGTGCATCGGACAGGATCTGATGCCGACAGAAACGAGGGAGAGTATCAGCAGTGTGAAGCCGACCGGCTGGAAGAATAAATCCTATGATACCGTGGATGGTGGATATGTGTATAACCGTTGTCACCTGATCGGATTCCAGTTGACAGGTGAGAATGCAAATGAAGAGAATCTGATCACAGGAACACGCTATATGAATGTAGAAGGTATGCTGCCTTTCGAGGATGAGGTGGCAGCGTATATCAAAGAAACCGACAATCATGTGATGTACCGTGTGACACCGGTTTTTGAGGGGGATGACCTGGTTGCCTCAGGAGTACAGATGCAGGCAGAGTCAGTAGAAGATGATGGAGTGGGAATCAGCTTTAATGTATATGTATATAATGTACAGCCGTATGTAGTGATTGATTATAAAACCGGAGAAAACTGGGAAGGTGATGAGATTGCAGAGCCAGAAGGAAAATGGGCAGACGGTACAGAAGCAGATCCTTCAGATTCAAAATCAGATTCAAAATCAGATTCAAAGATAAATGCAAAGACAGATTCTGCGGCAACGTCAAAGGCAGAGGCAAAAGATACGAAGGAGCAGACGTATATTCTCAATAAGAATACAAAGAAATTTCATAAACCGGAATGTTCTGGTGCAAAGAAGATCAAGGCTAAAAATAAAGGTGAATATACGGGTTCAAGACAGACGTTGATCGATGAAGGATATGAACCCTGTGGAAATTGTAATCCTTAGTCATTGCAATCTTTGGGTCAGAAAGATGTTCGGATCATTATAACATTGTAAAAAGAGCCTCCCCCGGAAGAATGGTTGGCAGTAACATTCTTCCGGGGGATTATAACAATAACATGGCAATAATCTTCTACTTCCGTAGCGGCAACAACTGCATTTCCTGTAGGGAATACGCAGTGGATCGCACCAAATTCTTTGCAGGCACGCTCTGTATTTTCTTTCATTCCACCCTTACCGATGATAACGCGTACTCCGGTTTCCCTTACAAATTCATATTCAAATTTTTCAAAGTGATAAAATATTGTAAAATATTTAAAAAATTATTGACAAATTAATACATGTAAAGTATACTTAATAAGTCGCTTGACGAAAGTGACAACTGAATAGGGGATTGGTCAAATGGTATGATAGGGGTCTCCAAAACCTTTGGTGGGAGTTCGATTCTCTCATCCCCTGTACTAAAAAGAGCTAGAAATGCCTAGAAAATAAGGCTTTCTGGCTCTTTTATTTTATTTCAAAAATCAAAAGGTATCAACGAGGGTATCAAATAGATTAAAAAAAGGAGGAATTTCTTATGGATATTTCATTTTCCCTCGAAAAATACTCGAAATTTTAATAAAAATAAGCTTCCACGTTCTTTTTTACAAATTACAATTATAAATTTTTTATAAACTTTTTTCATTTCCCCAAAAAGGTAATCATAAAGGTAATCAAACATACGTTCTTCCACTCAGACAAATGAAATTATTTTCACAAATTGATGAATTTATCAAAAAACAACACTTAAACCAAATGCCCTGGCAGATTAATTCGTACTTATATGCACGAAAAACTCCGTCAGGGCATTTTCCACTTTTTAGCCGTTTATTTATTCCGGCTACATAAAAGTGCTGCGTCTATCTTTGATAGAAAGCCAATAGACATCTTTGATGTCGTCACGAGGGTATGGGAAAACGTAATTCCCATCAAGATGACCCAGAAGTATACCGAAGCTATAAAATGGCGATAAGGTAATATATGGGTGGATCTTGCTCTAGTTGATAAATGACTCATTGTACTTGCAGTAAACCAATCTTTTGAGTTTTTCCCACTTTTGGGAATAACCTATTTTGATATATATTAGTTAGAGTTATACTTAATTCAGGATAACAAGAGCAAGATCCACCCATGTTTAACAATTCTGCATTTCTGCCTCCTATTATCCTATGGGTTTTTATCTTGATGTGGATTCCCCATACCCGCTCACAGACAGACATTTCTGTCTTCTGTTGGTTCCACCTACCGGTGTTCACAGCACTTGTTTTAATATCATGCTATAAAATGGAATTTTTTCAGATAAACACCACATACGTGATCCAAACCTGTTCAAGTATGCCAATGACGAAGATATGAGCAAACAGTTTTGTGGATTAAAATAAATGCCGATAGTTTATTACCCGTGCCTGACATTAGGTCAGGCATGGAATCTTATAGAACATACTGGAAAACGGTACTGAAACTTCAGAAGAACATCAACATAGTTTATCTTATGTTAGGACATTTTCACTGATTATTTTGTTTATGCATCAGATTTCACAAACAAATTAAAAAGTTACATGAAATAATCAAAAAGAAAATATGAAAATGGATTAATAATTTAAAATAAGTACATCTATTTTTTTTTAATAGATGACTAGGATTTACCTTTTTTATTGATGTATTTCGACAATCCGAGAAAATAGTCTGCGGATACATGGTAGTATTGACATAATTTTATAAGATGGCGAATAGGAAGTTCATTAGCACCACGTTCATAGCGAGCATACATTGTTTGTGAAATCCCAAGAAAATCAGCAATATCTTGCTGTGTCTTATCGTTATCTTCACGGAGCCCACGCATAATATCAATATATGATTTGTTCATTGATTTTCTATTTATCTCTTTCATAAAGATAAAATATCATAGTACATATGTTTACTATTGATTTTAGTAAATATATGTACTAAAATTAACACATAGAGAAAAATCAAAGGAAGGGAGATTTGGAAAAATGAAAAAACAAATTATTTATCAAGGAAAAGGGATTAGTAAAAGGTACACACTATCAATGATTTTTTTATTTATTGCATTGGAAGCGTTAGGTGTGTTTTTTTTAATTCAGAAAAGGTATTCACATGTATTGGAAAAAGGAAATAATACATTCAGTGAAGAGGGATCGGTATATGTAGGACAGATAAGTTTAAAAAGTAGTTATGCATTGTCTAGCGGTCCACGACTAGCAATGGCGATAATTTTTATTTTGTTTGGTATTTTAATTATGGGAATAATAATCTCTTTAAAGAGAACAAAAATAACATTATATAATGAATTTATAGAGTTTTCCGATTGTACAAATAAGATTTTATTGGGTTTGACAAGTAGTAAATATATGAAAGATGTTCGCGTGCCATATTCATCTATTATTTCCGTGAAGGCAGATAGTGCTCATTGTCAAATATATATAAGTTTAGTTGAAGGAAAGCAGTATCGTGTAGTTTGTAAAGATGCAAAACAAGTAAGTGAAATGTTAGAAACGAAGTGCGGAAAATTGTGTTAATGGAAGGAAAAAAGTATGAAAAGAAGTTCGATTAAATGGATATTAATTATATGTTTAGTATTTACAGTATTTTCAATAACAGCTTGTGGTAGCAATAAGCCAAAGGATCTTCTCAAAGGAACATGGGTGTCAGAAAAAAACGATATACTAGAATTTCATGAAGATGGTTCATGTGTAGCGCCATTTACTTACAATGGAGCTTGGCTAGAAAGTGCAGACCGTTATACAGTGAAGGATGACGGGACATTGCTTTTGAGCAGTGCGGGAGGCCATACGGATAGCTCTTATGAACTAACAGATTCAGAAGAAGAAGCACTTGATAATAGAAGTCAATATTTTGTTTCAAAGGAAACTCTGGTTATAGATGGAGACGAATACACTAAAACAGAATAAAGTTTTTGGATATCAGGAAATCTTTTTAATGAAAATAGGTAGAGTATAAAATATTGAAATTTATTGAGCATAGAGAAACAGATTTGATTTTCTCTATGCTTTTGTAGTATTAAGGAGAATTTTATTTTATGAAAAAGGACAAACAATTGAAAGATATAAAAAGAAGGCGTACATGTAAAATTGTGTGTGTGCTTTTATTTTTATTGATATCTGTAATTGGAATCTGTGTACATTTTAACATAATCAAGATACCATTTGTAGTCGATCTGTTAGAAAGAACAGAACAAAAACAGGAATTTGGTGATTTTTCAGGGCAATTGATAGGTGAAAGTTACATTCCTAAAGAAGAGAATATTGTATATGATAATGACAGTAAAACAAGTGGGTATGTAAATAATATGATATTGATATTTGCTTATAGTGATGTTCCAAGAAAACAAATTGTGAATATTGCAGATAGTCTTGGAGGAAGCATTGTTGGTGAAATCCCAGAAATTTATCAATATCAAATTCAAGTTGGAGCTATGGATAAAGAAAGCCTAGAATTTTATTGCAAAAAAGTTATGAGATTTAAAGAAGTTAAGTATGCAATTATTGATAGAGTATATAGTATGGAGAAAGAAGATATTGCATTACCTAATGATCCGTGGCGAGATGTATTTCAGGGCATTTTAGGCGTAGATTGGAATGAAGAAAAACCGCAAGGTTATAATTGGTGGATTGAGGCCTCAAAGGTATTATCTGCATGGCAATATAATGAGTCTTTAGCTACTATTAATGTAGGTGTTGTAGACAATGGATTTGATACATCACATGAAGATTTAAATATTACAGTTCTTAACAATGAAGTGAATAGTGTAGAGCATCATGGTACACATGTTGCAGGAATTATAGGTGCAACTAATAACAACGAGACGGGAATAACTGGAATTTTAGATAAAGTACAATTATATGGTGTTGATTGTTATGCTACATCAAAGCAGAAAAGGAGTAATATAGCGGTAAGTTCATTGTTAGCTGGAATAGAATTATGTATTTCAAATAATTGCAAAGTTGTTAATATGTCAAGTGGAACTGCTCCAACTAATGCAAAAGAAACGCGGATTAATGCAGAAAATAGTGCACGCGAGACAATTAAATATCTAATATTCATGTTAGATTCAAAAGATACCAAGGGCGATTTTATTATCACACAATCGGCTGGAAATGGAGATAAAAATAAAAATGGTATTGATGCTAAACAATATGGAGGATATTTTTCTTCAATTGATGAGGAGATGGTGAAAGAAGTTTTTGATTCCTTTGATAAAAATAATATACAACTTGAACATAATATTTCAGTTCAGGATGTGCTTGATTCGTATTTGGTAGTAGGAGCTGTGGATAAAAAGAAGAAAAATGGAACATGGCAATTGGCAAATTTTTCTAATTATGGTAAAACTATTACAGTGTGTGCACCAGGGGTTGATGTATTTAGTACAACAGTAATGGGAGGACTAAATGGAAATTATGCTAATGATTCAGGGACATCTATGGCAGCACCTATTGTTGCTGGAATTACAGCGATGGTATGGTCCACAAATTTAGATATGAGTTCTGGTACTGTTAAGAATATTATTCAACAGACAGCAGATATAGCTGTTTCTAGCCGAAGAAAAGCTGATAACGGCAGTTATTATATGATAAACGCAGCTAAAGCTGTTGAGTTTGCATTAGATTATACACCAATAAATTTGGAAGATAAGCAGACAGATATTCCATCAGAGGCTGTTAAATTTAATGGACATTCCTATTATGTGTATAATTTAAGCTCAGTAACTACATGGGAAGAAGCAAAAGAATATTGTGAATCTAAAGGGGGCTATCTTGCTACGATTACTAGTAAAGAAGAGGATGAATTTGTTTATTCATGTTTAAAAAATAAATTCGGATATGAAAACGCTTATTTTGGATTCACGGATAAAGAAGAGGAAGGAACTTGGGTGTGGGATAACGGCGAAGTAAGTTCTTATACGAATTGGCATGCAGAAGAACCAAATAATGATAATTTAGATGAAAATTTCGCAATGTATTATTTTAAGTTTTCAGATGGCTCTTGGAATGATGGAGATTTTGGAAAACAAACAGACAGAGGGGGAATGATGTTTATTTGCGAATGGGAATAGTAAACCTAGATTATTCACAGTTATGCCGTGTGAAGTGGCTAAAATCCACATAATTACTGTATTTTAATTGAATATTGCTGTTTCACCTATCAAGTGAATAAAAAAAGAGCATCCACTTGTCTGTTATGATGGAATGACCGGAGACCTGATAAAAATACAGTTTCGTGATGACAGCGGTTTCGCTACGTCTGTTCTTTATAAGCACAGGCTCAAAATGGCACAATCTATGTAATCCGGTTAAAAGAGGATGGTACTTCTCCATGAAAAAGCATCCTATCTTGCGAATGACTTCATGGCTCATTTTTAAGATTCGTGGTGCTGTTATCAGTTTTAATACTGTTCCGTGAATAGTTCAGGCTAAATAGACTATTAGAACATTTTCCTTTCCTCAAGGAACCGATTCATAGATTGAAAACTGTGAGTCGGTTCCTATTTTTCTATCTTCTGTGACTGTTAGTGTGTAAACGGTGAATGAATATTCCAGATGGTTTTACATCAACTGTCCGATGATATGGAAATCGCTTTTGTGCATACCGAATCATAATTTCTGCTGAAGATATTCAGGATACTCTAAAAAATCTGCTTTCCGGAACAATTCAAGATATGCTTGAAACAGAAATGGATAATCATCTCGGCTACGACCGTTATGAAAGATGCGGTGAGCCTAACTACCATAGTGGTACGAAACCCAAGACTGTCCGTAGTAAATATGGTGAATTTTAGGTAGAGGTACCTCAGGATCGTCAGAGTTCATTTGATCCACAGGTGCTTCCAAAACGTCAAAAAGACATTTCTTCGATTGATGACAAGATTATCTCCTTGTATGCAAAGGGAATGACTACACGACAGATTTCAGAAACCATAGAGGATATTTACGGATTTGAAGTAAGTGAAGGAATGGTATCGGATATCACAGATAAATTACTTCCTCGAATCGAGGAATGGCAGAATCGTCCTTTGTCGCCTGTGTGGCAAATTGTTTTTATTGATGCGCTACATTTCTCAGTATGCAATGATGGTGTAATCAGGAAACTTGCAGCATATGTCGTGCTTGGTATCAATGAAGATGGTATGAAAGAAGTCCTAAGCATTGTTGTGGGCGAAAATGAAAGTAGTAAGTACTGGATTTCTGTATTGAACAGTTTGAAGAATCGAGGAGTTCAGGATATCCTCATTCTCTGCTCATACGGATTAACAGGAATCAAGGATGCAATCTCTACGGCTTTTCCTAAAACAGAGCAACAGCGTTGTATTGTACATATGGTGAGAAATACGCTGAAATATGTTGCAAACAAAGATATGAAAGCCTTTGCAAAGGATTTAAAGACAATCTATACAGCAGCAAACGAAGAAACTGCTAGAAAGCAGTTAGAAACTGTGACAAAGAAATGGTCCGGACAATACCCAAGTGCTATGAATCACTGGTATAACAACTGGGATGCTATTTCTCCAATCTTCAAGTTTTCCAAGGATGTCCGTACTGCTTTTTATACTACAAATGCTATAGAATCACTAAATTCCTGCTATCGTAGATTGAACAAGCAGAGGAGCGTATTTCCAAGTTCCCAGGCGCTAATGAAGGCATTATACCTGAGTACTTTCGAAATCGCAAAAAAATGGACAATGTCAATCCGTAACTGAGGAAAAGTACGAAGTGAATTGGAAATCATGTCCCTTGACCGATTGAGGATGTAATTCTAAATAATATATCAAGAAAAATTACACCCAGATTTTTCTGAGTGCTCTTGACAATATTCGCTTATTTTTGTAATTAAATAGACATCTCATGAAAACTAACAAAAATCTTGGTACCTACTATTCACCGTTTACACTGAATATTCATCTTCCAACAAACCTCACCTAAATTTTCCTTAATTGAATTCACAAACAAGTAGCTCTGTATACGATTTGAGCAAAAAAGTTCCCATGATCATGAGTAAAAATGAAATCAAAATTTGTTAGACGATAAAATGTATAGGTCCAAGAGGGAAAGTTCGCTTTTTGACCTTTTGATATTCTTTCTGTCAACGTATTGAATATGGCCTGAAAAGGTACTTTGACTTTCGTAGCCTATACATACTATGCCTTTCCAATTCCAGTCGCAAAATCTAATGTCTAGACATCGTATTTTAGCACAGAATCGATTTTATCATTAATAGTTACTAATACATTACATTCAAAAATATCAAATCTATTGATTCATATTAATCTCCTTTTTTAATTTTAGTACTGAGCCTGTTTTTTGTCCCTACTCCTTTTGTATATGTGAAGGGGTAAAAAGCCGACCATCTGAAGAACTTAACCCTATATATCAATATCGAAAAATCGAAATGAGGTGAAAGATTGAATTATAACTACATAACAAAGGAAGAAGTTTCGGTTACATACTTCCAGTTTCCTAAGTTCCTGTTGAAGTACCCGATTTCTCAAAACGGGAAGGTGGTGTATATGCTGCTGTATGACCGGGCGCGACTCTCACAGATGAATAACTGGCTGGATGAAAATGGTTGGATCTATGTGATCTATCCGATTACGGAATTAATAAAACATACTGGGAAATGCAGGTCATCCATAAAGTCTGCATTAAAGGAATTGGATGAAGCCGGACTACTGGTAAGAAAATCTGGTGGATTTTCCAGGCCAAACCACTTGTATATAAAGATTCCTACGGAAGAGATTTATCAGAAGGTCAGTGATTCAACCCAGTTAGAAAATGGACGGTCGTATAATCAACCATTGTATGGTCAAAATACTGGCCATATGAGGGTCAAAAAGTCGGCACCTAATAAAGTAATAATAAATAAGAATAATATTAGTAATAATAAGCTGAACTATGAATGTCAGGAAGGAGAGAGTTTATGATGGAGAAAGAAAATACATTTATAGGAAAAGATGATCTGATACATTGTTCTGTTTGCAAGGAACCTAAGCAAGCATGGCTGCCAGAAAACGATCTATTAGGAGTTAGGTTACGTTACCGACAGTGTGCTTGTGAAAGGGATGCAAATGCGATTGAAAAGGCCGAACAAGAAGAGAAAGAACGCAGAGTACAAATCGCTAAAAACAGACAGAATTGTTTTGATGAGGCTACAATGAAGAATAAGACCTTTGCAAATACAGAAGAGATGACTCCTGCTATATGTAAAGCAAAAAAATATGTTGATAACTGGGATGAAATGAAACAGCAATCAAAAGGGCTCTTATTCTGGGGACCATTAGGTACAGGAAAAACCTATGTAGCAGCCTGCATTGCCAATGCCCTTTTGGAAAGGAACGTCACTGTAAAAATGACAAACTTTAATACGATTGTCGATACAATGTTCAGAGCAGAGAATAAGACGGAATATATGAATGAACTATCTCGCTGTTCATTATTGATAATCGATGAGTTAGGTCTTGAGAGAAGTAGCGAATATGCACTTGGAATCATATTTGATGTGATCGACCATAGATATCGTTCCGGAAAACCATTGATCACGACAACAAATCTTCCTCTGAAAGAGATAAAAGGAGAATCTAATATTAACAAGAGAAGGATCTATGACCGGATTCTTGAGCGGTGTACACCGATTTTAGTAGACGGTGAAAACAAACGAGAAAAGACTGCTGAAAAAAACATGAAGTATTTAAAAACAATTTTTGAAGATAAGGAAACTCAAACAACGCATGACCCACACAATGCTTGAGTATATCTTATCATTGTTCTTTGACAACTTAATATACCTTGAGGAGATCTGATTATTATGGAATATCTTAATAGCGGCATCTCCGAAGAAGAAACATTGCAGGTTGCCTTGCAATCAGGTATAATTGATATCAATGAAATATCCATGAGAATAGAGGATATGAAAAGAAAAGAAATCTTATCAAATCACCCTTATTCTATATGGTATAGTGAAACAGATAATCTTTGGAAAACATATCTGCCTGATATAGAAAATAAAAACGGCCGCATATTTCGTAAAAGAAAAAACAAAAAAGATCTTGAAGATCTCATCGTTAAATATTATATCAGTCACCAACAAGAGATTTATCTGAAAGATGTATTCACGGAGTGGTCAGAAAGTAAATTAAAATATGGCGAAATTCAGAAACAATCTTATGACAGATACTGCACTGACTTTCAACGTTTTTTTCCTTCTGCTCATCCAATCTGCAGAAAGAAATTTAAAAATATTACTTACCCTGATTTAACTGATTTCATCAAATCCAGCATTCACGAAAAACATTTAACCCGTAAATCCTACGCTGGTCTTCGTTTGTTAGTACGTGGAATTTTTAAATACGGTAAATCAAAAGGTTATACGCAGCTTAGTATGTCAGAATTCTTTGGAGATTTAGAACTGCCGAATAATATTTTTGAAAAGAAACTTACAAACAAGCGAAAAGAAGTATTTTCCGAAGAGGAAATTCCTATTCTAACAAGTTACTTGAAACATAATATTGATATTTGGAATATGGGATTACTTCTACAACTACAAACTGGTATGCGTATTGGTGAGCTATCAGCTTTGAAACCGGAAGATATACAATCACATTACATTCGTGTCTGCAGAACCGAAGTTAAATACAGAGATGATAACGGAAAATGGAAAGTTGAAATCAAAGCATTTGCAAAAACTGATGCTGGAAATAGAGACTTGTATTTTCCTGACTCCGTCAAATGGACTTTAGCACAAATCCAGAAATTAAACCCGCATGGCGAATACCTTTTTATGAACAATGGTAAAAGAATACGAGAGAACACATTTAACAAGCGCCTCTCTTCTATCTGTGATATCTTGAAAATTGATCATAGATCAACGCACAAGATAAGAAAGACTTATGGTACAACATTACTTGATAATAATGTGGACGACAGTATCGTATCTGAGCAAATGGGACACAGCGATATCGCTACAACACGAAAGTTATATTATTTCTGTAACAAAAGTGAAAAAACAAAAATCGCGCAGATTAATAATGCCATTAACTTTTAATTCATACTTATGCCACGGTATCAACTGGATTCAAAAGGTATCAATTTAATAACAAGGAAAAAGCCTGATTTTTCAACAAATTTTAGCCTTTTAGGGGATAGAGTCTTGCAATTCGATTCTCTCATCCCCTGTTGACTGAAGAGTCAGAAACCTTGAATTTTCAAGGCTTCTGGCTTTTTTCATTTTCTGGATAATTCCAATGTAGTCAAGTATGTAGTCAAATAGGAATCGTTTTATGTTATACTGTTTTATAGATGTCGGGGTCAAAAAAGTTTACAAAGCTCTTACTTTCTTATGGTAGATCCAGTAAGAAATGATTGCGGTGATTGCTTCGGTAATCCAAAATGCGTGCCAGACACCGGATACTCCCTGCAGCAGGCTTAGAAGAAAAGCCAGCGGAATGATGATCAGCGTATAGCGGCAGAGGGAGATGATGAGGGATGGTAATCCCATTCCAAGTCCTTCTAAAGCTCCCGAACTTGTAACTGAAACAGAAGATACAAGGAATCCGAGGCAGATAATATGAAGAGCAGAGGAACCAATCTTTATGGTTGCAGGTGTAGCTGTGAACAGATGGATCAAAGTTCCTGGGATGCATAAGCACAGGACAGTTCCTACTGCCATAATCGCCAGCACAAGGATTAAAGAGGTCTGATAAATTTTATTTACACGGCTATGTTCTTTTGCACCATAATTGTATCCAATCAGTGGTCTCATCCCCTGAATGACTCCGTTAGCAGGAAGATAAAGGAATGTCTGTAATTTGTAATAGACTCCAAGCACAAAGACATAAGACTGACCAAAGCCTGCAAGGATTACATTTAATGATGAAATGAGCAGGGATGGAAGAGCCATGTTCAGACTTGCAGGAATCCCGATGGAATACATTTTTTTACAAAGTGCAAAATCAGGTTTAAAATAAGCTCTTCTGAATTTTACAGAGATTGGAGCAACCATATAAAAAATCAGATAAAGGATTGCACTGAATGTCTGTCCGAGACCTGTGGCAAGGGCAGCACCCTCGATCCCGAGTGAAGGAAATGGTCCCAGTCCAAAAATCAGAACCGGATCGAGAAAAATGTTGACGAGACATCCGCTCATCAGACAGATCATGGAGATATTCATTTTACCAACAGCTTGAAAAACCTTTTCAAAAACCAGTTCCCATGCAAAAAATACAGAAAATAAAAATACGATTTTTGAATAACGAAGCCCTAAATTGACAATTTCTGCATCGTTGGTAAAGAGACTGAGGAAAGGGTGGATAACTACAAGGCAGATAATCATCAGGAGAATACCATGAAATGTTCCAAGGAGCATTCCCTGACTTGCCGCCTGATCTGCTTTTTTCTGATCTGCTGCTCCCAGATAAAAGGAAATGACGGCATTAATCCCAATTCCAAAACCGATCATAACTGCATTGATCAGATTTTGAACAGGGAATACCAAAGAAAGTGCGGTCATTGCATTTTCACTGATCTTAGCAACAAAAAAGCTGTCAACGATATTATAAAGTGAATTTACGAGCATAGACACAACCATTGGTAATGACATTTTTAACAGAAGGTTCAGGATTGGTTGTTCTTTCATATAAGTTTGTTCCATTTTCAGACTCCTTTCGGGATTTCTCAGTTGTTAAGCATACGACAAAGATCCAATGGATCTTTTTTAGTATTAATAAGTTATGACATAAAAAAACCACATGACTGCCAGGAAAAGTAGTCATGTGGCGAAAAGTAGTATCACATTATGCCGGAAACCATTTGCCCGTCATTCATCGTGATACTCCAAAAATCCACATCAGTTTTAGAAACTAATTATATCGCTGAAATACGGAAGTGTCAAGGATAAATGGGCATACAAAAAATCCATGAATAATCGCAAAAAGAGCATACGAAAAATCCACCATACGCTTCTACAAGTCATACAGTGGATCTTTCAATTTATTCCATCCATTGGAATATCCTCCTTCTTCAATTAATATCTATTTAAAACTATTATCTCAAATAGTGAAATTTTATTTAAAAATTAACGTCCCATTGGATTGTACCTCTTTTATAAAATTCGTTCTTATGTTCTTACTTAGAATTAAATTAGCATCCCATCGGTCTGTACCTCTTTCATAAAATTCATATCAGATTAAAGTTAAAGACTTTTTATCCCATTGGATTGTACCCCTTTCGTAAATTTCGTTCTAGATTAAAATTAATGTCCCATTGGTCTATACCTCTTTCATTAGATTATTGGATTAAGTTTAAGTTTTTGGTGGTTCGTACCTCCTTTTCTTTTATTTTGTGTTCGTTTTCTTTTGTTGACTATATATTAACTCTCAAAACACGTTTTGTCAATAGAAAATCTGATAAAAAATAAAAATAATTTAAATTAACAGAAAATAAATGAAAATATAAAAAATATACAGAACTGAAACAGGGCAGTATGCGACTGGATTTTTTAGAACCTTGTCCTTATACTAAAGGATAGAAAAGGGAGGCAATAAAAAGATGAGCAGAAATGAGAGAGTCAGTTGTGAGAGCTGTACTTATTATATTTATGATGAAGACTATGAAAGTTATGTATGTGATAAAAATATGGATGAAGATGAATATATCCGTCTGATGACAGATCGTCATTTCCAGTGTCCGTTTTACAGAAATGGTGATGAATATGCAGTTGTCCGTAAGCAGATGTAGCATTCTGCTGATTGTATAGAAAAGAAATCTGTGGTATGATGAATACGAACATACATTCGTAAAGGCGGCATGAAGAAATGATAAAAAAAGAGAATGATTCTATTGTATATGAAAAGGTAATTCCGGCACATGGAGCAGAGTATGTATCATTTCCGGAGTCTATGAGACCGGAGATTGGCGATTATCTCAGATCGCAGGGGATTTCCCGGCTTTACAGTCACCAGGCGGAGATGTTCGTAAGGGCCGGTGAAGGAGAAAGCCTGGTCATCACGACAGCGACAGCAAGTGGCAAAACTTTGAGCTTTTTGCTGCCGGTATTGCAGAAGATTTTAGAGAATCCGCTGACGCGTGCGATTTTTATTTATCCGACGAAAGCACTTGCAAGTGATCAGTATCGGGTATTGGCTCCTGTACTGGAGTATTTTGGTGAGGGGCGTATATCGGCAGGGGTCTATGATGGAGATACGATGCCTGCAGAACGCAGCCGGGTCAGGAAGAGTGCGAATATTATCCTGACGAATCCTGAGATGCTGAATGCAGCTTTCTTGCCTAACCACAGTAAATATGGATTTGATTTTATATTTGCCAATCTGAAGTATATCGTGATTGATGAATTGCATAGCTACAGAGGAGCATTTGGCGGGCATCTTGCCAATATTTTCCGGAGAATGAAACGGATCTGCGGATATTATCATTCCGATCCACAATTTTTATGCAGTTCAGCGACGATTGCAAATCCGGTGGAGCTGGCAGAGAAGATCTGTGGAATAACCCCGGGGCTGATCGAGCGAGATGGCTCACCGGCACCGGAAAAGGTATACAAGATCCTGCAGCCACCGGAGATAAAAGGAGCGAATGATAAAGTATATGGAAGATATTCGGCTTCAAGTGTGGCGAAAGAGCTGATTCCGGAGCTTGTGGAAAAGGGAGAACAGTTTCTTGTATTTACACGTAGTCGAAGAGCGGTGGAAGTTATTTTAAAGGAATCGAGAGACCGGTTGGAGGACGCCGGATTTTTTGGAAAAAAGGGGCAGACGGACAAAATCGCCGGGTATCGTGGAGGTTATACTCCATTGGAGCGGCGTGAGATCGAGCGAAAGATGATGGCAGGAGAGCTGACAGGCCTGATCTGTACGAATGCACTGGAACTGGGAATTGATATTGGAAAACTGGATTGTACAGTGCTGGTAGGATATCCGGGGACAAGAGCTTCTTTCTGGCAGCAGACAGGACGGGCGGGAAGAAGTGGCAGGAGGTGTGTCAATTATCTGATTTTGGAGAATCAGCCGTTCGATCAGTATATTGCAATTTCACCTGACTGGCTTTTTGAAGGCAGAAGTGAAAATGCAATCGTAGATCCGGACAATCTGCTGATCGAGCTTGCACATATACGTGCGGCAGCAGCGGAGATGCCACTGTCTCTGGATGATGTTGCGTTGTTCCCGGATTTGGGAGAGATCATCCCGGTTCTTTTAAATGCACAGGAACTGAAAAGTCTGGCGGGACGTTTTTCATGGGCAGGGTCGGCATTCCCTGCCGGAGATTACAGTCTCAGGAATATGGACAGGACGAGATACAAGCTGATCGTATATCCAAGTATGGAGCATCTGAGAAATGTGCAGGAGAAAAGGAAAGGCTCTCTTTTTATCGGAAAGGAAATTACTGAGATGGACGAGTCGCAGGCTTTTCATGAGCTGCACCCGGGAGCGGTGTATCTGCATGACGGTGAGCAGTATGAGGTGCTGAAGCTGGATCTGGTTTCAAGAACTGCACTGGCAGTACCATTTTATGGAAATTATTATACAGTTCCATCCGGCACAGAGGATACAAGAATTTTGCAGACCTTCCAAAAAGAAACTTTTAAAAGAATAAAGAAATGTTTTGGTGACATAAACGTAAATGAAGTGATTTCGATGTATAAGAAACTTCAGTTTCATAATCATCAGAATCTGGGCTATGTGTCGCTAACGAGGCCATTACAGAAAGATTACGATACAGAGAGTACCTGGATTGAAATCCCGGAGAATATTGTGGATACATACCAGAGGCTTCTTGTGCCAGATCAAAGCGGAGAACTTGTTCTGAATAATCATTTTGAGGGAATTTCCTATGCAATCAAGAATGCAGCTATGATGGTGACAATGACAGAAAAAGATGACATCGGAGTGATTCTTTCAAATAATGCGTTGATTCCCGGAGCAGAAAGAGGACGAAAGGTATCCTTATTTATTTATGATAAGTATGAAGGCGGTCTTGGTTATGCTGAGAAAATTTATGATCTGACGGAACAGATCATTCATCAGTCAATCGAGCAGGTTGAACATTGTCCGTGTAAGGACGGATGTCCGGTCTGCGTAGGAAATTATACACTGGATAAAAAGACAGTGCTGTGGGGGCTGAAGAATTTTATAGAAGAGAGTGAATCTCCGGTATCTATATCAAAGCAGTCAGAATTGTCAGAGATGAACAGACCGGGAATAAAGAAAGAATATTCATTTGAAATGCTGGAAGAAAAATGGGATGAGTTCTGTGAGAAGTTAAAAAGGAGCGGAGAATCGGGAGCTGCGTTTTTAAGTATGGTAAAGAAAGTGGAAGTAAAAGAGGAGCGTCTGATCCTGCAGGTTGAAAATTCATTTTATGAAGGATGGCTGCAGGAATGGGAGAATCTGCGGGAAGTAGAGCGTCTGCTCCGTTCGTATGCGATCTGTCCGGCAGATATGAAGATTGAGATTCAGTCAGAGACAGATTGGGAGCGGGTGAAAAAGATCCGTGGAAAACTAAATCGAAGGTATGGAAAAGATGAAATTTGAAGAAGAATGGAGTTTCCTGAATCCCTATCAGATGACAGCAGTTCTTGATGAGAGTCCGGCATGTGTTGTGAATGCAAATGTCGGAAGCGGAAAGACAACTGTTCTGATCGCAAAGATACTGTATTTATATCAGGTGAAGCAGATACAGCCGGAAGAAATGATTGTTCTGACTTTTACAAATAAAGCAGCAGATGAAATAAAAGAACGACTCATAGCAAAAGAAAAGTTTTTAAAAAAAGAAAAAAATGACGAAGAACCAAGGCTGGATGGATTTGGTACATTTCATAGTGTAGCGCTATGGATGCTGAGAGAAAAGCTGGAAGTTGAAAAAGCTGGATGGAGAAAAGATTTTACTGTCATGGCACCGGATGAAGAAGAAGATCTTGCATTAACTCTGACCGCAGAATACGGATTGAAAATAAAATATAAGAACCGCCTGAAGAAGCGGCTGGAGCAGGAATATCAATGGTATCTTGAAGGACGACCGATACCGAGATACAAAGATGATTTGTTCAAATTGTATCCAATAATTGAATCCGAAAAAAAGAAGCAGAATAAGATGACTTTTTCGGATTTGCTGCGTGTCAGTACGCTTTTATTGAAAGGGCAGGATGCTTTTATCCCTAAGTGGATCATTGTCGATGAAGTGCAGGACAGTGATAAGATGCAGATGGAATTTCTGGAGGCTTTGAAAGGCAGGGAGACGAAGCTGTTTGCAGTAGGAGATCCGAATCAGGTGATTTATAGCTGGCGTGGGACAGGAGAGAATATGTTCTTTTTATTAAAGCACCGATTTGAGGCGAAAGAATATTCTCTCCCGGTGAATTACCGTTCTAATGCATTGATCTTGGGAGCAGCGAATCGTTTCCTTCAGTTTGGCAGTCAGATCCGGGCGAGCAGAGAAAAAGGCGAAAAGATCGAAATTGTTAATTATTATGATCCTTTTCAGGAGGCAGAGGAACTTGCGTTGCGGATAAGAGAGCTAAAGGAGCAGGGACTGACATATCGGGAGATGGCGGTATTTTATCGGTTACAGCGTCAGGTGGATGTGCTTGCAAAAGTGTTTGAACGTCAGGGGATTCCATATGAAGTTTCCGTAAAAAAGAGCCTACATGATATTCCGGTATTGAACTGGTTTGTCAGAGTATTGAGATTCTGTGTAAATCCATTGGATGAGCAGTCCGGGATTGCAGCAGTCGCAGATAAAGAATTTGGCGAGTTTGGAATGACGCGGAAAAAGGCAGAAAAAATCATAAAAGAGAAAAAGCTGTCCGAGAGTCTGCTTTATGAACAGATGGCCGGATTTCAGGCATGGGTAGTGGATAACTTTGGGAAATTCATGAAAGAAGGTGAAAAAGAGCAGAAAATCTTTGAATATTTTCACTTAAAAGAGTTCCTGCGTCCTACGGTGGAGAGCTATACTGAAAATGTCAAAAAAATAAAGAGCTTTTTAAAGCAGTTATGTTCATATTGCGGTTCGATTGATTTCCGGGGGCATCTGAGGGAATTTCTGAATAGTTCAGAGCTTTATGGATTAAAGATGGAAGCAGGAGAAAAAGAAGTAGGAGCAGAAATGAATCCTGAAGACCGGAAAGATGCAGTACAGCTTATGACGCTGCATGCATCCAAAGGTCTGGAATTTGATACGGTCTTTCTGATTGGTGTGAATCCCGGTCTGATCCCGCTTCATTCAAAAAATTATGAACAGGAAGAAGAGGAACGACGGTTGTTTTTTGTGGGGATTACCCGTGCAAAGAACCGCTTGGAACTTTCCTGGTATACGAATCCGGGTGAACCGGGGATAGCGGGTGAGGAAAGCCGTTATCTGAAAATGATTCCGCAGGAGCTGTTGGAGGGAATGCCGGATGAAAAAGAAAGATGGGCTAACCTGCAGCAGTTAAAGAAGGAAGTTCAGGAAAAAGCTCAGGAAAAAGCTCAGGAAAAAGTTCAGGAAAAAGCTCAGGAAAAAGTTCAGGAAAAAGCTCAGAAAGAAGTTCAGGAAAAAGAGCAGAAAGAACTTCGGCAGGAAGTAAAACCGGAAGATCAACAGGAACAGGCTGACATGCGGGCTGGCATACAGGCGGTGGTGCAGGTAAGGCATCCGAAGTATGGTGTCGGAGTGTTAAGATCGGAAGATGATCTGATGGTTGAGGCAGAGTTTGACGGATACGGAGTGAAGCAGTTCCTGAAAGCATTTGGTGAAGTCGAGATAATAGGATGAGTGAAACACAAAGGAAGTGAGTAAAATGAATGAAACCACGCAACAAAATCGTTTATTTGACAATAAAAAACTAGCTGCACTTCTAATTCCACTGGCAGTAGATCAGCTCCTTAATTCATTTATGGGAACTGTGGATACACTGGTAGTCAGTAATCTTGGCTCAGCAGCGATTTCAGCAGTTTCACTGGTAGATTCGATCAATATCCTGATTGTTCAGGCTTTCTTTGCACTGGCATCAGGTGGAACAGTTGTGTGTTCCCATTACCTTGGATGTGGAAAAAAGGAGCATGCACAGGAGGCAGCAAGACAGTTGGTTTTCATTACGTTCGTATTGTCGGCGGTGATTGCTGGAATGTGTCTTTTATTCAATGGTCCGATGTTGGCACTGATCTTTGGAAAAGTAGAGAGTGCGGTTATGGTGAATGCCAAAAAGTATTTTTTCTTTTCTGCAATCTCGTATCCATTTATCGCATTATATGATGATGGATCGTGCATCCTGAGGGCACAGGAGAACAGTCGTTTGCCGATGCTGATCTCGGTTATTTCAAATATCCTGAATATTATTCTGAATCTGTTATTTGTATGGGTGTTCCATTGGGGTGTTGCAGGTTCGGCAACTGCAACGATGCTGGCACGTATGTTCAGTATGGTTACAGTGCTGGTAAAACTGAGGAATCCACAGTTGGAGATCCAGTTGAGAAAGTATTTTACCATCCGGCCTGACTGGGATGAGATTAAAAGAATCCTGAGGATTGGTGTGCCGTCGGGGGTGGAGAACAGTATGTTCCAGTTTGGAAAGCTTGCGATTCAGTCGACTGTATCGCTGATGGGAACTGCGGCTATCGCTGCACAGGGAATGGCGAGTATCATTGAAAATTTGAACGGAATTATGGGAATCGGAATAGGAATCGGTCTTATGACCGTTGTGGGGGAAACTCTTGGAGCAGGAAGAAAGGAGGAGGCCGTTTATTATGTAAAGAAATTATGTATTGTTTCCGAAGTAGTGATCATTGCATCCTGTCTGCTTTTGTATGCTTTAGTTCGTCCGATTACCTATTTTGGAGGTATGGAGCCTGAAAGTGCAAAAATGTGTATTTTTATGGTAACGTGCATAACCATTGTAAAGCCATTGATCTGGGTCATGGCTTTTGTTCCGGCATATGGATTCAGGGCAGCCGGGGATGTGAAGTTTACAATGACAGTTTCAATGCTTACGATGTGGTTATGCCGGGTGACACTCTCTATTGTTCTTGCCAGAGTCTTTGGCTTTGGACCAATCGCAGTATGGATCGGTATGTTCAGTGACTGGGCATTGAGAGGAGTGATCTTTACGATCCGGTTCAGAAATCGTAAATGGCTGAATCATCATGTGATTTAAAAGCAATTATAAAGCCTTAATCACAGATCCAGCCATTGAGTCAGATTGTTTGCAAAAGATCGAGCAGACGCTGGTTCTCTTCCGGCATCTGAATACAGAACCGTACATATTCACCCTCCAGGCACTGGAAAGAAGAGCAGTCCCGGATCATAAGTCCCTTTTGAATGCAACGTTCAAATACATCGAAAGAGGTAACCCCGTCTTTCAGAATCTTTACCAGCAGGAAGTTGGCATAGGCCGGATAGATTTTGAAAGTCGGGAGTTTTTTTATGGTTTCGTACATCTTCTGACGTTCGGAAAGAATCAGGTTTCGGGTCTGCTGATAATAGTCGTGATCCTGAAAAAGCATTTCTCCGGCGAAAGCACCGAGGCTGTTCAGTGACCATGGAATCTGTTTTTCACGCATGGTCTTCAGAAATTCACTGTTCCCGGTGATTCCATATCCGAACCGCATTCCCGGGGCGGCATAGAATTTGGAAACTCCCCGGAGTACCATCAGATTGGAAAATTGCTTCGTAAGAGGAACAGCAGTAATTGCTGAAATATCCGGTGCAAATTCAACATAAGTTTCATCTATCATTACAAAGATATTTTTCCGTTTACAAAATGCAAGTAATTCTTTTAATTCATCCCGAAAAATAGCGGAAGAAGTCGGGTTATTTGGATTGCAGATAATGAGAAAATCATATCCATCCGAGAGAGTATGGAAAAGATCCTCCAGATCTGGTCTGAAGTCAGAAGTCTCCTGCAAATGGTAATAATCCTGAGTACTTCCGGAAAAGGTGAGTTCTCTGGAATATTCTGAATAAGTAGGACCGAGAATCAGAGTATGCTTTGGGGCACGAGCTTCGATCAGCAAAGCAATCAGTTCACTGGAGCCATTTCCCGGAAGAATATAATCGGCAGGAACATCACAATAATTAGAAAGAACATTACGCAGAGACAGATACTCGCGGTCAGGATAACTGGAAAATAAATCTGCATGGGTGGCGACCGCTTCTTTTACAGAGGCAGGAAGTCCAAGCGGATTTACATTTCCGGCAAAGTTGACGATAGCTTCTTTTTTTATATGGTAACAGGCACTGATCTTTTCAATGTCACTTCCGTGAAATACGGGGTTGGTTGTCTGATTATTCATGATTTATGCTCCTAAAAATTATTTTGTCTCAAATAAAATACCAAGGGTATTTGGACCGCAGTGGCTTGAAATCGTACAACAGGCAGTTGTCACATGGATCTCAGCGAAGTCTTTTTCAGCTTTGAGGGCTTCTTTTACAAGATGGATATATTCTGCAGCAATTCCCGAATGTGTAATGAAGATAAAAGACGGATCGATATCTGGATGTGCGGCCAGTTGATCTTTTACATATTTTACGAGAACCTTATCCAGTGAACCCCGATATTTTTTACCGACTTTCATACTGCCGTCGGCATTATTTACCTCAATACACGGCTTTAACTTTAGTACGTTGGCACCCAGTGCAGCTACGGAGGAGCAACGCCCGCCGGCATGAAGAAAAGTAAGGGTATCCAGAATAAAGCTGGCATGACACTTCTCTGTACGCTGTCGGAGAACATCGGCGATTGCATCAGCGGACATTCCCTGACGGATCATTTCTCCGGCATCACGGACAAGGAGTCCTGTTCCGCTGGAAAGAGAGCAACTGTCAATGACATGGACATGTCCGAGTTCTTCAGCCGCAATACAGCAATTCTGATAGGCACTGGAGAGGGAACTGCCGAGATTGATATGAATGACTTCGTAACCGGCTCTGACCCATGGCTCAAAATGGTCAATATATTCTGCAACGTTTACAGCAGCCGTCTTGGGAAGAATCTTTTCATCATAATATTTCTGGAAAATCTCTTCCGGAGTGATGTCGATGCCGTCCTTATAGTCATGACCGTCCAGGATGATATGGAGCGGAAAGTAATGCACATGGTAACGCTCTTTTAACTCGGTATCAAGATCACAGGTACTATCAGCACTTAAGATGATTTTTGCAGATTCCTTTTCCATTCTATTTTCCTCCGTAAATCTGATTTTCTTAAATTATAACACTAATTTCCGGTCAATGACAAGGTGGCTGGGACTTTACATTGTTGAAGAAGTTGGATAGAATAAAATGATGTTGGGGTCAAAAGCCCCCAACAATGATGCCAACGGATTGTTTCGTGCTACGCACTCCCACAATCCTACCCGCTATTCGCATATCATGGTGCTTACGCCCCACTTTTATGCTCATATCGGGGCGGGGCTCAAGGTCATTCTACCACCAGTGTGCAAGCACACGTGGTTTCAACCCTTTTGATCCTAACATCTCTAAATTTATTCTAGCACATAATTGTGACGATTTAGTTTCGGATTTTTAAGAAATAAGAATGAAAAATCAAAAGAATAACGAAAGATTGTGCAGGCAGACAAAATGTCGAACGCATTTGACAGTAACTGCTAAAATCTCTCTGAATCAATATGTTATTCTTTCTGTAACGCCGGGAAATGTAAATCAATGAATCAGTAATGTCAGGAAGGTGAAAATAAATGGAGAGACAAATACCGAAAAATGTCCGTCAGATTGGAAATGTGAGTGACAGTCCGAAAATTTATGTAGAAGATTATGTAGATACTTTTTTTGCACAGTTATCAGATAAATACAGAAACGACCCACAAAAGCCATTGGGTGCATTCTTGATCGGAGATTTTCAAACATACGAAGGTGAAGATTATGTCTATATTTATGGTGCGATCCAGATGCAGGAACTCAGGGTATCTGGGATGGAATATCTGATCGATGATGAAACGTGGAAACGGGCATATGAAGAATGTAAACAGTTTTTTGAAGAGGGGGAACTGATCGGCTGGTTTGTGGTGAGAGATGATGCGGAAAAAGCACCGGGAAATTCTACGGTAAAACTGCATAAGAAATCATTTCCGAAAAAGAATACAGTCTTTATCATCTGTGATCCACAGGAAAAAGAAGAAACGTATTATGTACATAAAATGAATGATTTAATGGAGATCGGAGGGCATTACACGTATTATGAAAAAAATCCGTGTATGCAGGATTATATGATCTCGAGTCGAAAAAAAAATGGGGCGGTGCAGACGGAAGTTGTGGAAGACAAGGCTGCACAGAACTTTCGTGATCTGGCTAGAAAGCAGGGAAGACGAACCCGGCAAAAGCATCAGGGAAATTTTGTTTATGCGATGAGTGTGGGACTTGTGCTGGTGCTTGTGATCATGGGAGTTGCCATGCTGAACAATTTTAATAAGATCAGAAAAGCTCAGAACCAGATAGAAGAGGTGGCAGGAACAATTAACACGGTGAAAGATTCTGATAATTCTGGAAGTAGCAATGAAGGCAATGATCCAAATGGTGGACAGGCAGACGGTTCGGAGGATGGTACAGCAGATGAAAATACAGGTGCAGAAAATGAGAACAGCACAGCCGGTGATGATGCAGATCAGGGAAAAACTGACAGTGCAGCCAATAAAAATACAGATACAGAAAAAAGCAACAGTGCATCCGATAAAAAAGCAGAAGGAGATGACGGTACATCGAAAAACGATACAGACGGAGATGCTTCGACAAACAGCAGTCAGGCAAAGAACAGTCCGTCAGATGAAGTAGTTGAAGCATCTGCCGTACCGTCGTCTTCAACGAATGGAAGTGATGGAGTTTACGTGGTAGAAAAGGGCGATACACTGGCAATCATCAGTAAAAAAATGTATGGTGATGTCACGCATGTCGATGCAATCTGCAGGATGAACGGATTATCAAATGGCAATCTGATTTACATCGGGCAGAAATTGATATTGCCTTAAAGACGTGTTATACTTATCCCAACCGGGATTGGAGCAATCCCTGATTGAAGAAAACCGATGATAAGGGGAAAACCTATGGCACAAAGAAAAATTCCGTATCTGAAGGTCGTAGAACCACCGGAAAATCCAAAGCAGCTTAAGAAAGCTGAAAGAAAGGTACGCTGGAAAAAATGGGAAGGTGCAGTTTCCATTTTGATACTGGCAGTACTGGCAATCTGTGGAACTTATCTGCTGTTGGATAATAAGACGTATGGAACAGCGAGAGAAGCGGCAAGTTATACGAAGGAAATTTCAGATACAAGCAATTATGTACAGTTTGCAAAAGGAATCATAAGATATAACCGGAATGGAGTAGTCTATCTGAATAAAAAGAATGAAGAAGTGTGGATCCAGCCGACGCAGATCAAGACGCCGATGATCGAAGTAAAGGAGAATGCATTTGCCGTGGCAGACAGAGGCGGAAATAGTATTATGGTATTCACGAAAGACGGACTGAAAGGTGAGATAGAAACGACACTTCCGATTGAAAAGATTGCAATCTCGGATCAGGGTATTGTAAGTGCAATCCTGAAAAATGAAAATTCTCCGCAGATCATTTCTTATGATGCGGCAGGCAATATTCTTGTAGAGCAGCAGATCACGCTTGGAACGACAGGCTATCCGGTTGCCCTTGATATGACAGATGACGGTATGATGCTGGCGGTCTGCTATCTTTATACGGACAATGGAGTTGTAGAGTCGAGAATCGGATATTATAATTTCGGAGCAACCGGAAAAGAAAAGACAGATAACCGGGTGACGGCAGATCAGTATGAGGGAACGATGCTTGCGGATGTATTCTTCATGGGGACTGATCGGTCGATTGCGGTAGGCGATAATGCTTTTGAAATTTATTCCGGAAAAGATACACCAAAGCGGCTGAAAGAAGTGAAGCTGGATCAGGAGATCAGGAGCGTTTTCCATTCTGATCAATATTTCGGGATGATCCTCGTAAATAAAGAAAAGTCAGGAAATGAGCTGAGGGTCTATAATCGATCGGGTGAATTGATTTTCAGTAAAGAGTTTACGGGCGAATATAAGCACGGGAAAATTGATGGAGATGAGGTCATTCTATATGAAGGAAGACGGTGCAGTATTTATAAGATCAATGGAATCCTGAAATTTGAAGGCAGGATGAGTGCGGATATAGAAGAAATCTTCCGGGCTGTGGGAGTGAACAGGTACTATGTGATGAGTTCAAATGAACTGAAAGTCGTTTATTTGACGAAGTAGGAGAGCGTATGGATAATTGGTTGTTGATTGTAGTAGCAGGCATTTTTCTGATCTGCATTGCAGTAGGATATATCAGGGGATTTTTGAAGTTTGGACTTTCTCTTCTTGCAACCCTGATCACTATGATTCTGGTGACGTTTCTGTCACCCTATGTATCGAATGCACTGGTGAAGTATACACCGATTGATGATGTGATCGAGAAAAAATGTATAAAAATGTTCATGCCGGAGATTTCTGCGGACGATTTGTCAAAAATGAATTTAAGTGGTACACCGCTTGAAAATCTGACACCGGAGCAGATTGAAAGTCTTGGAGAAACAGGCTGGAGTAAATATGGTCTTTCGGCAGAAGACATCCTTTCCGTTATAGGAGAGATCCCGAGAGATGAACAGATTAAAATTATTGAAAATTCACCAGTACCGGAATTTTTGAAAAATATGCTGCTGGAGAATAATAACAGCACGATCTATAAAGAACTGGATGTCACAAGTTTTCCATCCTATGTGGCATCGTACATTTCAAGACTGGTGCTGAAGGTAGCCTCTTTCCTGGTTACATTCTTACTGGCGATCATCATAGTCAAGGCATTGATGGTTGCGGTAAATATTATCGGAGAATTGCCGGTGCTTGGATTTGTGAATCACCTGGCAGGAGGTATTCTGGGACTTCTCGCCGCTTTACTGATCGTATGGCTGATCTTCCTGGGACTGACTTTACTGTATTCCACATCTGTCGGACATACCTGCTTTGGAATGATTGAAAAAAGTGTTTTTCTGAAATTCTTATATGATCATAATCCATTTTTGATCCGGCTGCTCGCATTTTAGTAAAAAAGTGTTGACAGGTTTGTTCTCATATGATATTCTATAGAAGTTCTGATTGAAGAACAAGCCTTTGGGGGATTAGCTCAGTTGGGAGAGCGCCTGCCTTGCAAGCAGGAGGTCACGAGTTCGACTCTCGTATTCTCCACTTTAAAGAATCCGGATTCATTATGAACCCGGATTTATTTTTTTGAAAAATTACGAAAACCTATTGAAAAAGAAGGTATATTGTGATAAAATATCTTTCGTTGATAAGAAATCAACGAAAAGAATATTCCTCGATAGCTCAATGGTAGAGCACACGGCTGTTAACCGTGGGGTTGTTGGTTCGAGCCCAACTCGGGGAGTTCAAAGGACATCTTGCAGACGTAACGCTGCAGGGTGTTTTTTCTTTTTCGGAGTGCTTTAAGCCTGCACATTCTGCTTAAGGCAGGTTTTAATATCGTCTTCCGGGTTGGTGATCTTTCTGAGGTGGAATGTATCGACAAGATATTGAAGTACATTCGGACTTAAGAAAGCAGGAAGCTCCGGTCCAAGATAAATATTACGGATGCCCAGGCTTAAAAGTGCAAGAAGATCGGCAACGGCTTTCTGTTCATACCAGGAAATGATCAGAGATAACGGAAGTCCGTTCACATCCGTGTTAAATGCATCAGCGAGGGTGGTTGCGATGCGGATCGCTGAGTACACATCATTACATTGTCCAATATCGAGAAGTCGCGGCAGTCCTGCCACTTCCCCGAAATCCATTTTGTTAAAGCGGTATTTTCCACAGGCAAGAGTGAGGATCATACAGTTCTTTGGAACAAGCTGTGCAAAATCCGTATAATAGTTTCTTCCCGGTCTGGCACCGTCACATCCTCCGATCAGGAAAAAGTGTCGCAATTTTCCACTTTCCACAGCCTGAACAATCTTGTCGGCGTAAGAGAGCGTTGCATGATGACCAAATCCGACGATGATCTCGTGTGGCTCGACATCCTGCGTAAATCCGCCAAGTTCCAGTGCATGACGGATGATCTCACTGAAATCTTTTGTTCCATCCGGCTTTTTCGGAATATATTTTACACCTTCCCATCCAACAACATTAGTACTGTAGATACGATCCTTGTAAGATTCGCGTGGACGCATGAGACAGTTGGTTGTCATCAGAATACAGCCGGGGATTCCATCAAACTGCTTCTGCTGATCCTGCCATGCTCCACCAAAATTTCCAACGAGATGGGGATATTTTTTCAGCCCCTCATAACCGTGGGACGGCAGCATTTCTCCGTGAGTATAAATATTGATTCCCGTACCCTCGGTCTGCCGGAGCAGCATTTCCAGATCTTTCAGGTCGTGACCGGATACAATGATGAACGGTCCTTTCCGGATATGGACATTGACGGTGTGAGGGGATGGATTTCCGTAGACAGAAGTATTTGCCTCATCTAAGACTTTCATTACTTCGATCGCAGCTTCACCGGTTCGCATTGTCATGCGGATCAGTTCTTCGACTGTGAGCCGGTCATCGGTCAGTGATTCCAGTGCGGTAATATAAAAAGAATCGACCTGATCGCTGCAATATCCAAGCTCCCGTGCCTGATGTCCATAGGCACTGATCCCTTTTAAGCCATAGAGGATTGTCTGCCGGAGCGAACGGATATCGGGGTCAAGTGACTTGTCATACATGATCCCGGCAATGGGGGCATCGTGGAGCATTTCAGATTTTGTAGAAGGAAGCCGGTACTGAGCCTGAGCAGTATGACAACTGCAGTAGTCGGAGTCATGAAGATTGGAACTGCCTTCAGAAGCAGACACTTTTTCCCGCAGAGAGTCTTTGATCTTTTGAGATTCCTGCAGAAGCTGCACATGCACTTCTGCATCAAAATTCACATTGGTCAGGGTTGTAAAAAGTACAGATTCAATAAAAGCGATCACTGCTTTCTCAATTGGATGTCCAAGCTCTGAGAGAACTTTTCCATAGCAGCTGATGCCTTTGACCTGATAGATAAGAAGATCCTGAAGATTGGCAATTTCCGGTGTCTTTCCGCAGACACCGAGACGGGTACAGCCTTTGCCGTTGGCTGTCTGCTCACACTGGTAGCAGAACATTTCATAATCGAGATCCATATTGTTTCCCATGATAAACCTCCTGAAAAATAAAAATAGTCAGGAATAGGATGTGCGGAAAGAGGAAAAATATGCAGAATAAGAAGAAAAAAGCAGAACGAAAAAGTCTTATAAAAAATGTAATGAAAAAATAAAAAACCTCTTGCATTCTCCCCAACAATATGATATTATAGTCAACGGTCACTGCGATAGCGGTGACCACATATGGCCCCGTGGTCAAGCGGTTAAGACATCGCCCTTTCACGGCGGTAACACGGGTTCGATT